>Ga0256827_10000159_pt1 | contig 37933 bp, 27 predicted proteins | sample CV84metaG_FD_185977 | JGI IMG/M metagenome (GOLD analysis project Ga0256827, IMG submission 185977) | Hydrothermal vent microbial communities from East Pacific Rise, Pacific Ocean - CV84 | ecosystem: Environmental > Aquatic > Marine > Hydrothermal vents | place: Pacific Ocean: East Pacific Rise... | reverse complement strand
AACTTTTATGGAAAGCAAAACTAGAGAAGTTCATAAAAGCTCAGATTTACCACTTCAAAGCAGGGTGGCGAGTTGTGGCACGTGAGCAACAGATTATTGGCTCAATTGGAGGCATAAACTTTAAAGGAGTAGTTGATAGAATCGACCAAGATGTAGCAGGAACATTTGTTCTTGACTACAAAACAGGCTCCATAAAAGAGGCAAACCGAACAAAGAACCTAGAAAAACTTACCGACTTTCAGATGAGTATCTACTCTGAACTATTAAAAGAGAAGTACAAAGGTCTAAACCTGGCATTTGTAGAGATTTTTGAAGGAAAAACAACAGAAATAACAGCTCTAGAGGAGAAAACTGAGCTACTTCACGAGACTATTGGAGAGCTAAAAGCTACAAAAGAGGTAGTAGCCCAGCGTTGCGAAGATGTCTCTAAGTGTCAATATTGTGACTATACTCTGCTTTGTGGTCGTGGGGTTTATTTGTAAAAAACATTACAATTTGACATATTTTACATGGTTTGATGGTTTATTTTTGTATAATATATAAAATTTAAAGGAGTAGAGATTGAGCGAAATTGAGCAACATATTCATAATTTATTACATAACTCTACGACTTATACAAGTATTGAGCTTTTTGCAGGGGCTGGAGGTATGGCACTTGGCATGGAGAAAGCAGGAATTGAACACTTGCTTTTAAATGACTTTGACCGTTATGCTACTGAAACACTTAAATATAACCGACCCTCTTGGAATGTTATTCATGGTGATATTGCGAAGATAGATTTTACTCCTTATAAAGGAATAGATATTTTAACGGGTGGTTTTCCGTGTCAAGCGTTCTCTTATGCTGGTAAAAAAAGAGGCATGGAAGATACCCGTGGAACACTCTTTTATGAGTTTGCACGGGCATTAAAAGAGTCTGAACCAAAAGTTTTTTTGGCAGAAAATGTTAAGGGTTTAAAGAGTCATGATGGTGGTAGAACATTAGAGACCATGGTAGAAGTTTTTAAATCTATGGGGTATGAAGTATTAGAGCCTACTGTACTAAAAGGTATTCACTATCAAGTTCCTCAAAAACGAGAACGTATTTTTATTGTAGGTATTAAAAAAGAGTATGCTGACAAAGTAAGTTTTAAATTTCCAAAACCAAGTGAAAAGATTTATAATTTAGAAGATGCTCTAAAAAAAGGGGAACTTTTTGACTGTGATGTTCCTGTGTCTCAAGGGCAAGTTTACCCTGAAAAGAAAAAGAAAGTTTTAGACTTGGTTCCTGCTGGTGGTTATTGGCGTGATTTACCTCTTGAAATTCAAAAAGAGTATATGATGAAAAGTTTTTACCTTGGTGGAGGGAAAACAGGAATTGCTAGAAGAATTGCTTGGGATGAGCCGTCACTTACGCTTACTTGTTCTCCTGCTCAAAAACAGACAGAGCGTTGCCACCCAGATGAGACACGACCTTTTACGGTTCGTGAGTATGCTCGTATTCAAACCTTTCCAGACTCTTGGGAGTTTCAAGGTTCTATGACCAATCAGTACAAACAGATAGGAAATGCTGTTCCTGTTAATTTAGCTTATGCTTTGGGGAAATCGTTGGTAGTATTGCTCGATGAGATGAAAAAGGTTGAGAGTGCAAAATTATAATTTAGGTTTTATCTCAGATGAGAATCTGTTTAATCATGTAAAAGAGACGGTTGAGAAATATCGGTTTAAGATAGACTTGAAGAAGTTTAACAAAAATCTTATTGACCCTATTAAACTTACTTTTGACTCTAAGATTTATGGAAAAAGTATTGAAGAGATTATTGAGTCTGAAATTATTCGTCAGATGGATAAGTCAAATACCAATCATATTGGTTATTTTCATCAAAATATTTTTAAATATATAAATGAAAATTGGTCTGTTCCAAAAGAGGGATTTGACCTCATAAATAAAGAAGAGAAAATTTATGTTGAGATGAAAAATAAGCATAATACAATGAACTCTTCCTCTTCTCAAAAGACCTACATTAAGATGCAGGGAATGCTTTTACAAAATGCTCAAAATAGATGTTTTTTGGTTGAAGTCATTGCAAAAAATAGTCAAAATACTCCTTGGAAAATTTCATTAGATGGAAATTCTCATGAACATGAGTACATTCGTAGAGTTTCTATTGATAAATTTTATGAGTTAGTAACAGGTGAGAGCGATTCATTTAAAAATCTTTGTGAAGTTTTACCTTTAGTTTTAGATGATGTAATTAGCAGTCGAAGTATTGAAACGATTGAAAATTCTGTTTTTGAGGAGTTAACGAAGCTTTCACCAAATTTACTACATAGTCTTTATCTTCTCTCTTTTAGTAAATATGAGGGTTTTAAGAAGTTTAAATTATGATTTTGAACTTCAATAAATATTTAATACTACTACTCCTTTTTACAACACAAATGTATGCTCATACAGAGTATAATTTTGGTAGTTATTTTGCAGAAGAGGTATACTCTGCTCTTATTTTTTTACTTCTATTGGGTCTCAATATAGTGTACTATTTTTATAGAGCTTTTGTAACTAATGAAGAGAAGATTCAATTACATAAAAAGCAAAATAAAATACTTTTTAAACTACTGTTTGTCCCTCTTGGGTTTTTTATTATTTTTGCTTTATTAAATTAAAAGAGTTTTTACTTCCCATAACTATACCCACCATTTCCACCATAGTGACTAGAGCTAGAGCTTCTAATACTACTAGATGAGTTAGTGGATATTTTGTAGATACTGTTGTCTAGAACAGAGCCGTAAATGGTACCGTATAGTGAATAGGCAAAAAGAGATGAAAAGATAAAGATGTAAGTGCGTATCATTGTTGTGCCTTAGTTTGATAAAAGATTAAAAAGAGTAGTCCATGAAGCAAGTGAGAGTAAAAAGCCATAGGTACGAAAAGTAATAGTTGCATAAAAGATTGAACCAGCAGCAACAAAAAGAGCAATAGGTGCAAACCAAAACATAAAGAAGATTCCTAGAGTAAATGTAATAAAAATATTTCTAGTAGCTGTATCATCATGCATATTTTTCTCTTGGGCTCTGCCTATAATCATCCCAGTAATGGAGACAAAAAGAAAAAGTATGAAATAGCGTAAAAGTACAGGTTTGTAGAGTGCCACTTGTAGTTTTTCACGCTTACCTTGACGTTGCTCTCTTTTTAATACATAGGTAGTTTTAGTTTTTAGTTTTAGAGAAATGCTATTACTATTGATGTGATTGTTAAAGTTAAAGTTTTTATCTAAAATTAGATTGTTTGTATTTTTATTTCTAATAGTAATATGTTCAACAGAGTTCCCAATAATATCATGAAATTTTTTCAATTCTAATTCATAGTTTTTTAAATCTTTAGTTACAGTAAACTCTTTTGTATCTGTCTGGTTTAGGAAGTTAGTATAAAACAGAGTACTTTTGTCTTGAGCCATAAAGACCATAAGAGCTAAGAATCCAACAAGAAAAGCAAGAAGACTAATATCAAATAGTTTAACTTTTGTAGATTTATTACTTTTTTTACTACGAGGTTTACTCTTTTTTCTATTTTTTCTTCTAACACTTTTTGGATGTTTTTTCTGACTTTTTCTAGGGGAACTTTTTTTCTTATAGCTTTTGAGTCTCTCTAGTTCTAAAGTAAAAACATCATCCATCTCATAAGCAGGTTCACCAAGGTAGTACTCCTCTTCATTTTTACTCTTTTCATAGCTTAAAATGTAGTCAGCACTAGAGAAAAAGCCTTCACCATGTAGAGCATCTAAGCACTCGGTTTTGTCTCCAGCTTTTGCAAGCCAAGTGAGTGAACCAGCAACAAAGTAGAGGTAACTCTGGTAGGGTTCATCTACCTTAAAGTCCATATTTTGGTAGTTAACTGTCTCATCTTCTTGAGAAGCAGAGAGCAGAGGCGTTGGTAGCTCTCGTACTCTTCTAAAGAGCGTAAAATCACCATCTTCATGGGTTAAAAAAGCGTAACCGTGTGTTTTTGAGTAGAGTTGGTAGTCAATCCAATACTCATCATTGCCTAAAGGGTCAAGAGTTTCTGTAAACTCTTCAGTGTAAACTGCAAAACCAATAACGGTAAATTCAATACCATTAATCTTTCCATTGGTTCCTAGTTTAATAGTCTCAATACCGTCAATGGGGTTTGTAAACTTGTAAAGCTTTTTGAAATCATCGGCAATACTATGTACTTGTCCACAGTAGTTACAGTTAAGCGTTTTTAGTTGTCTACTTACAACTCTTAATGGCATGGGAGCATGACAAGATTTACAACGAATGGCTTTTATGTTACTCATTAAAGGCTCTCAATTTTGTAGGCATCTATCCACTCACCAATGTAGGCTGAGTAGTTACCATTTTCTTTTTCAAGGGTAATGTGTTGGTTCTTTTTTGTCGCTGTTAGGTGCATGTAGTCCAGTTTTGTATTAGGCTTAATAACTCTTGCCAACTCACCCTCAAAGCCTTGAGTGACCCCTTGTTCTTTTTCACTAATAAGGTACTCTTGCAATTGAATTTTTACTGTTTGACCAACTCTTTTTGACATAGTCTCTATGATTTCTTTAACGTTTAATTCTAATGCTTTTTCAATAACAAAGTCGCCCTCATCAACACTTATCCAACTCTCTTGTCCCTCTTTGTCAAGCACAAACCACTCTTCCCAAAAGCCAAGCTCATAGGCATAGCGTATTTTTCCAATAGGTCTAAAGTACCACCCCTTGTAGTTAAACTCTTTGTTTAGTTGAAGTAGTGTAGTCTCCTGACTTAAGCTACTTTTCTCTCCAAAGTTTGTAACACTCTCATCTTCTAAAAAAAGTGTACTTTTGCATGAGGGACACTGAATGAGTTTACTATGTTTAAAGTGTAAATTAAGCTCAGTTCCACACTGAGTACAGTTGAGTAGTTTGATTGGCATATTTCTCTTTTATTTTTTGGAAAAGTAGTATATCAAATTTTTATAGTAAGAGTAGAAATTCTGTTATAACTTTTTTCTGATAAAAAATCTAATAAATATATGGTTATGAGATAATTTTGCTAATATTTAGATATATTTTTTAAGAATTAAGTAAGCTATATTAATGAGATGGTACAATACTTTTCATAAAAAAGAACAGATTTAGTATAGTCTACTCAATAAAGGAAACTAGTGAATATAATAGGAAAAGGTGTTATTGTTCTTTCATTAATGGGGCATTTTGCTTATGCAAATAGTGAAAAGATTGAAGCATTTATGAACGCAATAAAAGAGGCAAATGTAACTCATATTAAAAATGATTTAAAAGAGAAAGAGATACTTAGAAATTTAAGAGAGAGTAGTGATGCGATTGAAAGAGTTTTTTTCTACCTTGACTCTGCAAGAACAGAAGAGTTATTAGATAGACGAGAGAAGATAGCGATAGCTCTACTTGAATCGGGTGCCGATATCTACGCTTTGCATTTGAGCGATTCTCTTCTTGAAGAGGCTATTAATGAGAACTATTTAGAGTTGACAAAGTATCTTTTGAAGCATGGAGATATAGAGAAATTTAAGAGAATTTCAAGTGAAAAAGACTTTTTCTCTTTGGTTCATGGAAAATCTATGCTTGATTTTTTTATAAAAGAGAAACTTGGAAAATTAGATTATAAAAATTATCGTGGAGATACAGTTTTACATACGCTTCTTAGTAGAGGTTTAAAGAGTAAACATGGATTAAATTGTAAAAATTTAGGTGAACTTTCTCAATTTATTGGGGTCAAAAACAAACAAGGGTATACCCCTTTAGATAGTTTTGTCTCATGGGCGAGTTCAAAAGAGGAGAAAGAGTGTTTTGTAGATATTTTAAAACAACGAAAGAGTATTAAAGCAAAAGAGGGAGCGATGAGTTCTCTTCTAATGGGCATGATATACAAAGGTTTCTCTCTTGATGCATATAAGTTAGCTATTGAGAAGAGTGGAGATGTTAACTTTACGTCTGATGGTACTACAGCACTCTCTATGGCTATCGAAAAGAATAAAGATGAGCTTGTAAAGCTTCTGTTAAATAAAAATGCCGATGTCAATAGTACAGATGAGAGTGGTAACACTCTGTTGATGCAGTTACTGATGAATGGTGGGAAAGAGTCTATGGCTAAACTTCTAATAGAGAAGGGTGTAGATTTAAATGGAGTTAATGATATAGGGGTAACAGCACTCTACTTGGCTAAAGAGAAACAGCTAAATGAGTTGGTGAAGATTCTAGAGAAGAGAGATGCTAAGATTTTAACGAGAGAAGAGATAGAGCATCGTTATTACATAAAAGAGTATGTATCTGCTTTAAATTATAAGAAGATTGATACAGTAAGAGAGCTTATTCACTCAAGAAAAGTGAGTATTAATACGTTAGTTAATGGTGATGAGTCTCCCCTAAGTAGTCTTATGCGTTCTTCAGGAGGAGATGAGTATAAGAGATTGCTTTTAATTAATTTTTTAATAGATGAAGGTATAGATTTAAATTTAGGGGGCGATACTCCTGAGAGATTACTTGCTAAAGCGTTTGAGCATAATAGAGTTATGATTGCTAAAAAGTTGATGAGTCGTGGTGCGAAGTTAGATAGCAAAGAGGTGATGAGTGCATTTAGTTACTTAGATGATAGAGAGTTTATCTTATCGTTAGTAAAAAAAGAGTCAAAACTCTTAACTGGTGTCAATATGTTCTCTGAGACACTCTTAACCGACCTTGCTTCTAAAGGAGAGGAGAATTTAAAGTTTTTTAATGAACTTTTAGCGTCTGTAGATATGAAGAGTGAAAATAGAGATGGTTACTACAATAACCTCTTTAGATTAATAGAGGAGCATGGAAAAGATAGTGCAATTAAACCTTTTGTAGAGAGTATGCTCTCTCATGGCTATAAGACATCAACAAAACTACACAATGGGAAAACACTTCTTATGGTCGCTTTTGAGTCGGCTGTAAATCTAGATATTATTAAGTTACTCATAGAGAAGAGTAACGGTAGTGTAGCAGATATGCTTAATGAAAAAAGTAGAGATGGACGAACTTTGGCTCACTTTATTGCTCTGTCTCAAAAAGATGTTCTAGCATACATGATTAAAAAGGGTGTGAATGTAGCTGTTCATGGAGGAGAGGATGACTCTACTCCTCTAATGATGGCTATAAAAAAGGATCGTCAAGAGAATATAGAGCTACTATTAAGTAAAAAAATAGTTAACCATGAAGATAGTTATGGAAAAACATCACTGAACTATGTTGAGGAGTATGACTATGGCTATATGTTAAAACCATTAAAAGATATGGGTGTCATAGCTAACTCAAAAGAGCATATAGCAAAGAGAAGTGCTGAGTATGCATTGGTACAAAAGGAGCCAAGAGGGCTAGAGAAAATCTTAAAAAGTGGTAACAAAAAAGCTCTATTGAAAGCCTATAAAGAGGTTAAAGAAGAGAAGTTAGATGGATTTGTCGATGATCTTCTTGATTATGGCGATTTAAATCTCTTTAAGAGCATATTAGATGAGGGACTTAAGTTAGATAGAGTCGATCAATATGGCTACTCTCTTCTTGACTCAGCTGTCTATTTTGATAATATGGAAGTGGTAAAGTTCCTACTAGAGAAAGATGCTGATATAAATAAGAAGAGTCAATCTAAACTATCACTCTTTAAAATATCAACAAATAGCTCTATATCAATGATAAAGTTTCTAATAGAAAAAGGGATGGATACAAAAGAGGATAGATTAGGTGTTGTAACTAAGGCATTGCGTAACAATAAAAGAGATATTGCTGAGTTTCTAGTAAAAAAAGGGTTCCCTTTTGATAAAAAGAATCTTACAGATGAATATATACGTCACTATATTAGCAAAGGGAAAGAGGAGGCTGTAGCTTTTCTACTTGACCATGGTTTAGATGTAAATCACAAAGTTTATTATGGCTTTCATAAAGAGCCATTAATTATTAATGCCATTGTAGAGTGGGAGAATGACATAGCAAAACTTCTTTTAGAAAAAGGTGCCAATATTCATGCATTAATTGAGTATGACAGTGGAACTATCTTTAAAAATCCTCCTACGGCACTAAGTGCAGCGATTATCAGAAAAAATAGTGAAATAGTCTCTTTGTTACTTGAAAAAGGGGCAAAAGTTGATGCTATTAGTGAAAAAGATGATGTTGCACCACTACTTATAGCACTTCAAAATCAAAATGCAAAGATTGCTAAAATGCTCATAGAAAAAGGGTGTAAGGTTGATGTTATTAAAGAGGGAAATGGACTTAGTGCATTGATGTATGCATCTTACTATGGTTACTTCAATACAGTAAAAATGTTAGTTGAAAATGGAGCTGATATAAAGCACAAAGATAAAGAAGGTCGAACAGCTTATGACATAGCTAAAGAGAATGGATATGAGTTTATGTTTAAATATTTAGAATTAAAGTAGGATAAAATGAGTAATATATATGTAAATTTAGCAGTACTACTTGGGGTTGCCATAATTTTTTGGAGGCTAACAGCTAAAAAAAGAAGAGAGAAATACATTGAGTCGTATGCTTTTTCAAAAGAGCTAAAAGAGAAACTCTCAAGAGAGTTTAATGTAGCACAAAGAGAAGAGATTTTTGAAGGGTTACGGGAGTATTTTAGCATTTTAAATAGAGCAAATAATGTAAAGTTTTTTGTCCCTTCAGTAGCCATTTTAAAAGCATGGAGAGAGTTTAGTTCGTTAGAGAATTATAAGGAATTTAGTAAAAAAGCTTTTGGGATAATAATTTTACCTCCTAAAAAAAGTAAAAAAATAGCCAAAAAAACACTTCAAAATGCTGTGAAAACCATGTTTTCATTGGCAGCTAAAAAAGAGGGAATTGATTCTAAAAATGATAGAAAACTTCCTTACCTTTTTAAATTAGATGATGTTTTAAAAGTTGCAAATGGTACAAAATATCAATTTAAAAGAAAAAATTCTAGAAGGGCTAAGAGTAGAAAAAGAGCTAATAGTAAATCAACTGACTATGGTTGGTATCTTTGGTACAGTTCAGATGAGTATTGGGAGTGTAATGTTGAGATTGGTTCTATGAATTTTAGTATCAGTAATGAGGATTCATTAGATGAATACGAAGATTATAGTAGTGAAAATAGTAACAGTAGTTCATCCTCTAGTCATGATGCTAATTCATCTTCATCTTCATCTACTCACGACGACTGGGGTAGCTCAGATTCATCAAGTTCTGATGATTAAGTATGTGTAGATGAAAAAAATAGTACTGCTATTCATAACAGTTCAAGCTCTTTTTGCAAACAGTGATTATATTGAACTTTATAATGCATATACAAATGGAGCTGAACTTGTTGTTCAAGGTCGTGTTATTGACCAAGAAGATAAAAAAACCAAAGAGAGTAAAATTCTCTCTGCATTTTTTAACAGCGAAAAAAAAGAGGTAAATGTTTATCTAAAAATAGATAAAGAGAATTTTTCTTTGAAGAGTGATAATGAAGGGTATTTTACTTTTGAAGTTACATCAAAAGTTGGAATTGAGTTAAACAATACAGTTGTACTTCATACAGATGGGAATGGTTCAGAAAATGAGATTGTTCCTTTTTTCCCATCAACTAAAAAACATATTGGTGTCATTAGTGATTTTGATGATACAGTTGTAGTCTCTAATGTGACAAATAAAGGTAAGCTTCTATACAACAGTTTTTTTAAAAACTTTAAAGAACGCGAATTAGTAAAAGATATTAGTAGAAGGATAAAGAGTAGACTTAAAAATAATTCAGCTCTATTCTTTATCTCTGGTTCACCTCATCAGTTCTCTAATAGTATTAATAATTTTTTAGACTATCATCATTTTCCCAAACGAGCTATTTTGACAAAAAAGATTCATGGAGAGAAGAGTGATTCCTTACATGCCAGTATAGCCTATAAGTATGCCAAAATTGTTAAACTCATAAAGATGTATCCACATGTAAAATGGATTTTATATGGAGATAGTGGTGAAAAAGATGAAGAGATTTATTGGAAAGTAAAGCAAGATTATTCAGAAAAAATAGAAGCTATTTATATTCGTAATGTAGAGAGTGAAAAAGTTAAGAAGTTACACGAGGAGCTGAAAAAAATATCAGCTCCTAAGAAAGAGAGATAAAAGATCTCTTTTTATATACTACCCTTAAGACCCATCTCAACTAGCATAAGCATATCTGATTTATCTTCACCATTTACTGTAAGTTTTTTAGGCATATAGTTTGCATCAAAACTGTATGAACTGTTATTGTCTTTTAACATTCCTGTCATCATAGCCATAGCTAACTGTTGTTGTAACTCTTTAGGTAGTTTATCTACAAGAGATTTCTGTACTTCTACATTTATATTAAGTTTTACCCAGTTTAGAAGTTCTTGTTTGAATTTTTTAGATAACTCTTTGGCTGTTTTTGGTAGAGCTTCATCTCCTATATAGGTAATATTGAATTTTGCATTACTGTCAATATCCGATTTATCAGTGATAATGGTTTCTACATTTAAAGTAGTTTGCTCTTTTACTAAAAAGTCAGAAATGAGAAGAACTAATTTATCCTCTAATGCTTCTTGAGATTTTTGCATTTCATTGAAAATTACCATCTGTTCATCTTCTGTTTTGGCTTGGCTTAATTTTTTCATAATGGTTTGTTGTTCTGTTTGTATATCTTTAATAACATCTTGAAAGGCTAATAAACCTTTGAGTTTGGCTCCATTTATTCCATAGTTTAATGTGAACTCTTTTAAGAAGTTATACTCTTTTGGAAGTTCAGTCTCTCCTAGTTTAAGGTTCATACCAAAATTCATATTAACAAGATTACTACTATTTTGATCTATGTTCATTTGTATGTTCATCTTTGCATCTTTAATTTCTTGAGGAAAATTAGGATTTTTAATATTTACTTTATTTATGTTAAAATCAATATCTCCTAAATAAAAACCATTATCAAAGAATTTAGTTATGTTTGTATTGAGTGCAATTTCTTGGAGTTTTACATCACCTTTGTTTTCTAACTTTCCACTGAGATTATTGATGAAAAGTTTAAAGTTACCAACAAATGTTTTCATGTTCATTTCACCACTTAGTTTTAATGGGGAAATTGTAAAAATATCTTCGTCAATATTCGCAACAATGGTATTACTCTCACCTGTATATGTCGCTTGGTTATTAAAACCAATTAACATATTGGTGTTAATAATAATGTCATCTTTAATAAAAGCTTTAATATCTTGTTTATTTACTAAAAGATCATTTATGTTTACAGTACTATTGACTTTACTTGCACCAATATTGAAACCATTTTTAAAAAATAGAGGACCGTTTCCAATATTGTAGCTCATTACTATAGGAAGTTTGATAACATTTTGTAACTCTTTTCTCATATTTGGATCTGTAAAATCTATTGATATTTTTGCCTTTGAGTTTAGAAAACCTTTTTCAAAAGAGAGTAGAGAACTACTCATACCATTATTACTATAGAGTCTATTTGTTTTTTGTACATAGTTTTTTAAATAGGTTTCAGTATTACTACTAATATATGCAGTCATTCCAGCCCAAAGTGATGTAGCGACAACTACTGAGCCTATTATTTTTTTTCCAATTGACATTATAAATATATCCTTTAATTATTTTTAATATAGAATTATACACTGCGTTGCTGTTATTAAACCGTAGAACTTAAGAATTTATAAAAGAGTAAGGATGAGTAGAGTTATAGTAATTTTTTTAAGTAAAAAACTTACCTAAAATACCAACTTTTTTCTCTTCTCCACATAAAGAATAGTGCAGTTCATATATATTTGAAGCGATGAGTTCAATCTCTTCTCTCCCTGCTAAATCACATGCTAAAAGAAGTTTGTCTCCAATCTCTAAAGATATGCTTTGAGGAAGAAGAATATCTTGATCATTACGTTGTACTAATAGAGGGATGACATTATTAAGCTCTTTCCAGTTTACTAAAGAGTGTTGAAGCGTTTCAATCTTTATTTCAACACCTTTTTTAATCTCATGGTAAATGGCATAGCTATCTTCTTTATTGATTTCTAAATATTTTAAAGTAGGATTTTGTCCAATCCTTGATTTTAGAAGTTTTACTAAAGAGTTTGCCAGTACTTCATTCTCTTTTAATAATAAGTTTAAAAAATGGTGTTTTAAAGGTTTACTAATAGCAAGAGAAGTTTTATTGACTATAATCTGTTCAATAATAAAAATCCAATCTATTTGAGCAGCTTGAAATATACTTACCTCTTCCATTGTATTCTCTCTAGCGATAAGATAGATGTCTGGATTGAGTTTTTTAGCTGTAATCATAATAGAGATGTTATCAATATCATTTTTAGTTCCAACAATAAGAGCATCAGCTTCTTGAATTCCAGCTTCAATAAGTACATTTTTATCATCAGGATTAGCACGTAAAAAGCTACCTTTTTCTATCATCGCTTGTGATGCCATACGTTTTTCATCAATAAAAACATACTCAATACCATTTTTTTCAAATTTACTTTGTAGTGCTTTACCAAAACGACCATAGCCACAGATAATGTATTTCCCTTTTGGTAAAAAGAGTGCTTCATCACAAAGGTTGCTATTTCCATAAATCCAATTTTCTAAAATAAGTAGATGAGGTGAGTTTATGGCAATATCTAGACGTTTTGCAAAGATTTCAAAAGGGTTTAGTACTGTAGCAATATCTGTGTCAAGTATGCTTGTAGAAATTTCATTGTTTGTTGATTTTGCAATCACTTCAACGTTAGTATTTAAAAAGCGTGTTAAGACTGCAATTCTTAAGTTCTTCTCTTCATTTGTAAAGAGTGAAACAATGGCTTTACAGTGTGGTAGTTTTATTCCAGCATCAATAAGTGTCTCTGTTAATAACCCATTTCCAACCATAACAGGAATATCTAAACTTAAACTTTCAAGTAAAAAGTGGTTAATTCTATCTTCATCTTTATCAATAAGTACAACTTCAATACCAGCAGTATGAAGTTTTTTAATAATCTCTGCATTAATGGTACTATATCCTAAAATAATGACAAACTCATTTTGTAGTGCTGCTACCTTTTTCTTAAATTTACTTCGCATGAGTTCATGTTTAAGTGTTTGGTTTGAGAGTACTGAGACTAATGCTCCAATACCATAAAACCAACCAACAACAGTTAAGTAGATACAAAATGAGACCCAAAGTTTTTGCTCATAGGTAAAAGCAAAAGGTGATTCACCAAATCCAATGGTAGATGCCATGTAAGAGACAAAATAGAAAGCATCAAAAAAAGTAAGATGGTAAACTTGACCATTATCGTCTGCACCAGGAATTAGAACCATCCCTAAAATAGCAATAGAGTAGGTAACAATAATGACTAAAAGAGGTATTCTAAGTTTTTGTAAAATAAGCCAAAAAGCGTTGTTACCCATTTTTTATCTTTTCGATTTTAATGTCTCTCCAATGTAGAGAACAACAGAGACGATATTCGCCAGTAAAGCTCCACCTGAGAGAGAAATAATGGCTGAATATGCCTCTACATTAACACCAGATAGATATTCAGTCATTGTCCAAACAGTTACAGCTGCAATGAGTTGAATATCTGCAACCAAAGAGCTGGCAAGAAGTACTGAACCTAGTTGAGTCTTGTCACCAATTTTTAAGATAGTTGAGATAAGACTTACTACTAATGCTGCATAGAGTTCATATACACTATGTAGCTCTGGTCGTGCAAGATCTCCATAGAAAAAGCCAAAGTTAAGTGTCATGGCAAATATGAAAAAAAATCCTGCTATTACTTTTTGTAAATTCATTTGTTATCCTTAGTTGTAGAGTAACAATTATATATCTTTGTTACTTAAATGTGTTAATACTTAATTTTAGAAACTATAGGAAAATGATCAGAGCCTAGAGATTTTTCTACAAATATTTTCTCAACTTGAAATTCCTTTGAGAGCAGAACATGGTCAATGGCAAGTTTAAAGTTTGGAATAATTGAAAATTGTTTGGCTAAGATTATTGACCATCTCATACCTTCAACAACTTTTGTCTTTGATGCTTTTTCAATCTCTTTTACACTATGGCTCCAAGCAGCAGCGTTGAAATCTCCTGCTATGAGCGTTGGTGGGGTGATATGTTTAAAAATTTCTTGAATAGTTGCTATTTGTTCTGGTTGACGGTAAGGGTAGGGCCAGTAGGTGTGAATGGAGACAATGTTAATGGGTTGCTTCTCTACTAAAATTTGAGACCAAAGAAGTCCTTTACCTTCTAAGCAGACAGATTTCTCTTCATTAATAGGATGTTTTGAGAGTATGGCAACACCACCAACAGCTTGAAAAGGACAATAGACTTGGTAAGGGTATACACCTTTTTCACGTGATACATAAGGGTAGTTTTTACTAAAGTTTAAAGCGTAAGATTTATACTGTAACTCTTCTAAAGACTTCATATGAGAAGGAGTAACCTCTTGCAGTGTAACTACATCTGGTTTGGTCTCTTTGAGATAGTCTTTAAACTCTTCCATGTGTTGATTTCTAAAGTTTAGATTGAACTGAACATGTTTTAGTGTGTGCGTTTTGTTTTTGTCTATGGAGTTGGCGTGAAAAGGTTCTGTTACGAAATAGAGATATAGAGAACCAAGAGCAACTAGCCCAAGAAAAACAAAAGTGTTACGCTTCTCATGAAAAAAAGCCAAAAGCAGAAGAGTAGGTAAAAGAATAAATAGCAGATGTACTCTAAAGTGTGAAAAAGAGTCCAAAAGTGGGTGTAGGTCATTTGCAAACCCAAGTAGAAAAGGCAGAGCAGTACCAAAGGCTAAAAGATAGAGTAAAAATTTAATGCTGTTTTTTATAATCATGGGGTATTTTACACTATAATAACAAAAAAAGTAAAAGGAGTTAACAAATGAGCTTTAAAAACAAACTAGCTTACTCAGCTTCTGCTGGTTCTGGTAAGACATTTGCACTTTCAACTCGTTATCTCTCTTTACTTTTTATGGGGGAAGAACCAAGTACCATTTTGGCTGCTACCTTTACTAACAAAGCAGCTGCTGAGATGAAGCAGAGGGTTATTGCTTTACTTATTAACTTGGAAGAGAAAAAAGCAGAGTTGGCTGATATTTCAAAACAGACAGGTTTTACTCAAGAGGAGCTTTTGGCAAAACAGCCAGAGGTTTTAGAGAATTTTTTGTCAAGTTCGAATTACATTGTAACGCTTGACAGTTTCTTTACCTCCATTTTACGTTCGGCTTCTTTGTACATTGACCTTGAGCCTGACTTTGTAACAAAAGAGATTGACCCTGTAGTAAAAGAGGAGAACTTTTTAGATGAGGTTCAAGCAAACTCTTTGTTACATCAGTTGGTGAAACTTGCCATGAACATTGAAGACAAACGCTTCTTAAAGATGTTTGAGCTTATGCAGAACTTCTACAAAATTGATCCACTCTTGCCTGATATAGAGTATGAATTAGCTTCTACAATGGAGACAGAGAGTCAAATAGATGTAATACGGACAGAGTTACATAGCTTAGTAGTAGAGTCTGGAGCTTCAAAGACAGCTGTTAAGAACTTTGAACCCATTGAAGTAAAAGCGTTGTTTAAAAAGTCAGTCTTTGAGAAGATGAGTCTACTTGACCATCGTAACTACAAAAAATATGTAGAGAAAAATCCACGCATTGACGAGCTATTTTTAGAACTAAAATCACTTCTTGCACAATGGGCAAATATAAAAGAGCAGGTAGTCTTGCATAATCTTTTTCAAGTCTATGACTACTACAAAAATGCGAACATTAGTACGGCACGACAGCTAGGAGTGCTTAGTTTTGATGACCTTACGTACTTTACTCATAGACTACTCCATGAGAGTATTAACAAAGAGTTTTTGTACTTTAAGATAGATAGTCGGTTTAGACACATCTTACTTGACGAGTTTCAAGACACTTCAACCTTGCAGTTTTTGCTTTTGCAACCACTCATTGAAGAGGTTGCATCGGGAGTGGGAACAGCAGAGTTTAGAAGCTTTTTTTATGTGGGAGACACCAAGCAATCACTTTACCGTTTTAGAGGTGGAGTTGAAGAGCTGTTTGATGCAGTGGCAAAAACCTTTGACGTTGACTTACAAAATATGGACACCAACTACCGAAGCTCGAAAGCAGTGGTAGAGCAGGTGAATTATTGGTTTGAACCACATATGCAGGGTTATGTTCCTCAAAAGAACAAAGATGTGGCTTCTACGGGGTATGTTGCAGTAGTGGAAAGTGATGAACTGGTAGATGAAGCACTGGTACAGTTAGAGTTTTTACGTTCTAAAAATATTCCCCTAAAAGAGATAGCTTTTTTAGTGGCGACCAACAAAGATGGAGCAACCATTCAAGAGGCATGTTTTGCTAAGGAGTATGCAACTTCACTTAAAACTTCTTCTTCATTAAAACACACGGCAAAAGTAGCAGCTGTTGTTGCCATGGTTGAGTACTTGTTTACAGGTATTAAACTAGAGGCAAAAGCGATGCTTCAAGCAGTTGACAGAAACATTGAAGAGTTAGATTTAACTTGGTTTCACCCTTTCATGGAGCCGTTAAAAGTAGTGCATGAACTCATTGCACAGTTTGGTTACTTTGAGAGTGATATGAACTTGCTAAAGCTCTTAGAGTTTTCAGCTTCTTTCTCAAACATACCAGAGTTTTTAGAAGAGTTTAAACTCTCACAAATAGAGGTGGCAGGTTCAGCTAAAAATGGAGTGCAAATCATGACTATTCATGGTTCAAAAGGGTTAGAGTTTGAACATGTTATTGTGCTTGATCGTTTAAAAGGAGCAGCTCCTGACCGTTCTACTCTGCTCTATGAATATGATGAACGACTCTATGTAAAACAGCTACTCTATAAAATGGGTGGAAGAGAGAACTTTGATGAGGTCTACCAAACTTTGTTAGAGAAACAGAAACGACTCAACGAAAAAGATAGAATGAATGTTCTCTATGTTGCATTAACTCGTGCAGTAGAGAGCATGACTGTTATAAGAAAAGAGAAAGGTTCTATTTTTGATGCTCTAGGTATGAGACCTATGTCTGTTGGGAAATTGGAGAGTGTAGGTTCGATTTTATCGAACGAAATTCAAAATAATGAAACGATTACTATAACTCACTATGGAACTCAAGAGGTAAACAAAGAAGAGGATGAAGAGGAGAAAGACTATGAAGCCATTTTGTTTGGTACAGCTCTTCACTATACATTAGAGATGATGTCTACTTTTTCTCTTATGGGACTTGCCGATGCAATGGCAGCTACAAAAAACCGTTATGGTCTACAGTTGAGTAGTCAAAAACTAGAAGAGATTAAAAAACGTGTTTTAGAGTTAGTAACCAGTAGTCGTTTTCAAAAGTTTTTAGAAGGTGCAAAAGCCACCTCTGAACAGTCACTTAGTTTTAATGATGAGCTAAAGCAGATTGACCTTTTGGTAGAAAATGAAAAAGAGTTTATGGTAATTGAGTATAAAAGTTCCAAGAAGTACCACTTAAAACATGTTGCACAAGTTAAGTTGTATAAAGAGGCAATAGAGAGCATTAAAAAGAAGCCAACTAGAGGGGTTTTAGTCTATTTACTAGAAGATGGAGTTGAGTTTGTAGGGGTATAAAATAAGAAATTATACCTTTAAGCTTAAATTAAACTTAATTTAAAAAAATCCTAAGGTTAAGTGGATATACTTCGCCCACTAAAGCCAAATTGGCTTATTTAAATTAAGGAAATTACATGAAATTAACATCTGTAATGAAGCCTCATGAAGTTCAAAGAGATTGGATTTTAATTGATGCTGATGGTAAAACATTCGGTCGTATCTTAACAGAAGTAGCAACTTTTTTAAGAGGTAAACATAAACCTTCATTTACTCCAAATGTTGACTGTGGAGATTACGTTGTAATTATTAACGCTGAAAAAGCGAAATTTACAGGTAACAAACTAGCAACTAAAGAGTACTTTACTCACTCAGGTTACTTTGGTTCTACTAAAAGTAAAAAACTTGACGAAATGCTAGAAGAGAAAACAGAAAAACTTTACCGTTTAGCTGTAAGAGGTATGCTTCCTAAGACTACTCTTGGTAGAGCAATGCTTAAAAAATTAAAAGTATATGCAGGTTCTGAGCATCCTCATACTGCACAAATTAACAAGGAAGCGTAATTATGGCAACTATCTATGCAACAGGAAAAAGAAAAGCAGCGATTGCTAAAGTATGGTTAACTCCAGGTAACGGTGAGATGACTATTAATGGTAAAACATTAGATGAGTGGTTAGGTGGACATGAGACACTTAAAATGAAAGTTAGACTTCCTTTAGAAGCAACTAAGCAATTAGAAGCTATTAACATTAAAGCATCTACTCTTGGTGGTGGTTATTCAGCTCAAGCTGATGCTCTTAAACATGGTATTACAAAAGCACTTGTAGCTTATGAAGAGTCTTTTAGAACTATTCTTAAGCCTATGGGTCTTCTTACTCGTGACTCTAGAGTTGTTGAGCGTAAAAAGCCAGGTAAGAAAAAAGCGAGAAGATCTCCACAGTTCTCAAAAAGATAGTCGTACCTTTACGATTTCTTTCAAAAAAGTTCTCTTTGGACTTTCCTCTTTTTCAAGAGGTTTTTTTTCTCATTATATTATTTATTCTAATTATCTATTTTTTATACCTATTTTTTTGTATTTTTTTAAATATAAAAAAGAACAATTTCTCTTTTAATACTTTAGAATTATTTTTATTTTAACTTTAATTTTATTATATAATAAAATTTTAAGTTTAAAGAAGTTGTTTCTTTGTTAGTATCATGGTGTCAAAATAAAATATTGAAAAAGCTAAACCTATCGTGAGGTAGGGACAGAAAGCCACGGGACTTTATTTGAAGTAAGCCGAGTTACCAATAGTAAGCATTTAGCTCTATTCTCAAGAATTTTATTTAAAAAAGATTAATTTATATAATAGGACTTTTTATGGAAACTATGATTAATAGAGATGGATGGGTTAGTATGCGTAAAAGACTATCCTTAATAGAGAACTTTTTACGGATGATACTTTTTATTGTAGTTATGATACTACCTATAAGTGTTAGTGCCCAATCGGCAGCTAATATACAGAATGGTTCTTTTGCTTCAGTACATAAAAACTTACTTTATAGTGTTGATGGAAATACAGGAAAGGTTACTCTTCTTGCAACTATCCCTGATACTATTAGTGGAGTTGATACAAATGCTAGTACAGATGGGATGAACTCCTTAGCGATTAATAGAGTTGACGGATTACTTTATTTTACGAGTAACTTAGCATCTGATGATAATAAAGCACTTTTTGCATATAACATGAGAACAGAAGAGTTTTTACTTCTTGAATCAGATATGGGAGCAAGAGGAGTTACCTTTCAAGGTAGAGGTATGGGAAGTGGTGGTGCATTTTTTGAACCCAATGATAGACGCTTATATTTTGGAATTGAAGATGATTTAGACTCATCTCCATATGATAGTTATGTTTATAGTATTGCTGTTGATAATGATGGTTATTTATCTGGAGATGTCTCTGTAGAATTAAAATATCTACTTGGTTGGGGAGATTTTGCTGTATCTGGAAATACTTTATATACAGGATATAACACTTACAACTTTGATACAAATGAATGGGAAGATCATTATAGTGTTTGGGATTTAGGAACTTTACAGAGTGAAGGAGATGAAAATAAAACAGTTGATGAATTAAAAAGTTTTGGTCAAATTGGTATTGATTTAAGTGGAAATTACTATTTTGTAACAGGAAATACAGCTGTTTTTGCTCCTATTGATTTAGCTACAGGAGATCAAGGTTCTCCAATTACTATGACATTAGATGGAAATACAACATTAAGTGATGGTTCTTATGATGCTGCTGGTATTATTCCTTATGACTCTTCTATAGGAGATAGAGTATGGAATGATATTAATGGTAATGGGATTTTAGAGAGTAATGAAAAAGGAATTTCTGATGTAACTATTGAAATTTATGATGATATAGATGGTGATGGGATTATTGACAATGGTGGAGATTATAATAATACAGATAGACGGTTAGCAGTAGATACAACAGATGAAAATGGTTTTTATAAATTTACAGGTTTAACACCAGGTAGTTATATTCTTAAAATTACAGATAATAATAGTAAATTATATGGAGGTTCATTCTCAACTGAGGGGAATACTACTCAAACTACTATTATTACTAAATCTTTAGAGTTCTCAGATAATGTTGACTTTGGATATATTTTACCAGATAATGATGGTGATAGCATTCCTGATATTATTGACCTTGATGATGATAATGATGGAATTTTAGATTGTATTGAAAGTGAACATGTCATTAATAATGGATTCAATGTTTCTGATCCAGATTCTATAATATCTGTACAAACAGGTTCAGAAATAATTACTTATACTGAAGTTAATGGAGGGGGAGTTGTTCCCTCAAGTTCAGTTGATAATGGACTTGATCCTTCAAATGGTAGTACAACATTAAGATATGAGTTTAGTAATAATATAAAAAATTTAGTATATCGTATTTATGATTTAGATGCTAAAGAAGAGATATTAATAAACGCTTTTGATAAAGATGGAAATCGTATAGAGAGTTTAGTCCCTTATGTTTCTGAAGTTAAAAGTAATAATGATTGGAGTTATAATTTATCTGAAACAAATGGATTAGAGATTAATGTAACAACAGAAACAGATGAATCATCATTGTCAAATTATTTAGATATATCTATTCCTATTGAAGTATCTAAATTAGAAGTAGAATATATTGCTCATTCAGAAGGTAGTCCAGGTTATGTACTTGTCTCAGGATGTGTTGTTTTAGATAGTGATAATGATGGAATTCCAAATTATTTAGACTTAGACTCTGATAATGATGGAATTCCAGATAATGTTGAAGCCCAGCCAACGACAGGATATACTGTACCTAGTGGTGATATAGATGAAAACGGTACATATTCATCTACTTATGGAGAAGATGGTTTAATTCCTATAAATACAGATAAAATTGATAAGCCTGATTATTTAGATTTAGATTCAGATAATGATGGACTTTTAGATATTGAAGAATCTGGTTCAAATTTAACAAGTGATGAGAATGGCAGTACAACGGAATCTGTAGGAATTAATGGTTTAGCAAATAGTATTGAAAATCAAGATGATTATAGTGATTTAAATGGGAATATAGATGATCCAAGTAATGATTTAAATAATGGTGTGGGAGATACTACAGAAGTTGCTTATAGAGAAGTTGAACTTATCGGAACAGATGATGAAAACTTAACAGGTATAAACGGGAGTAATGGAGGAGTAGCGATTGAGAATGTAACAAGTAACGATACACTCAATGGGAATCCATTTACTTTAGGAGATGATGTAAATATTACATCGGTAAGTAACAACGTATTAACTATTGATCCATTAACAGGAGCAGTAAGCGTAGCAGAACAGACAGAAGCAGGGGTATATGAAGAGAGTTATAGAATCTGTGAGAACTTAAACCCAAGTAACTGTGTAGAGAGAAATGTAACAGTAACGGTAACACCAGCACCAATAGATGCGATTGATGATGACTTTACATCAAATCCAATAAATGGATTAGATGGAGGAGTAGTAGGAGATATTACACCAGTAGGAAATGATATATTAAATGGGTTAGATATTAATGATAGTTTAGTAACATTGAGTCTATTAGCAGAAGAGAGTAACCTAACAAGAGTAATATTAGAGGGGAATGGAGACTTAAGTGTAAATGCAAATACACCAGCAGGAACATATAATGTAGCTTATAGATTGTGTGAAAATCTAAACCCAAGTAACTGTGATGATGCAAATGTTACAGTAGTAGTAACAGCAGCACCAATAGTAGGGAGTGAAGATAGTAATAGTTCAGTAAATGGATTAGAGGGTGGAGTAGCGATTGAGAATGTAAGCTCAAACGATAGACTAAATGGTAATCCATTTATTTTAGGAGATGATGTAAATATTACAACTGTAACTAATAATAGTCCACTAGAGGTAGATGTAACATCAGGAGAAGTAGTAGTACCAGCGAATACACCAGCAGGAGAGTACACAGAGACCTATACGATATGTGAGAACCTAAACCCAAGCAACTGTGTAGATGAAAATATTACGGTAACAGTTATTCCAGCACTAATTGATGCGATTGATGATGACTTCACAGCAAATCCAGTAAATGGAACAGATGGAGGAGTAGCAGGAGATGTAACTGTATCTGGGAATGATACACTAAACTTAGTAGATGTAGTAGATACAGATATGACAATAAGTGTGATAAGTGATGTAGATACAAACTTAAGTGGTGTAACTCTTGCAAGTAATGGAGCATTAAGCGTACCAGCAGGAACCGAAGCTGGAACATATAATGTTAAGTATGAAATTTGTGAGAACCTAAACCCAACTAACTGTGATGAAGCGAATGCTACGGTGGTAGTTGTACCAGCACCAATAGTAGGAAGTGATGATAGTAATGATTCAGTAAACGGGAGTAATGGAGGAGTAGCGATTGAGAATGTAACAAGTAACGATACACTCAATGGGAATCCATTTACTTTAGGAGATGATGTAAATATTACATCGGTAAGTAACAACGTATTAACTATTGATCCATTAACAGGAGCAGTAAGCGTAGCAGAACAGACAGAAGCAGGGGTATATGAAGAGAGTTATAGAATCTGTGAGAACTTAAACCCAAGTAACTGTGTAGAGAGAAATGTAACAGTAACGGTAACACCAGCACCAATAGATGCGATTGATGATGACTTTACATCAAATCCAATAAATGGATTAGATGGAGGAGTAGTAGGAGATATTACACCAGTAGGAAATGATATATTAAATGGGTTAGATATTAATGATAGTTTAGTAACATTGAGTCTATTAGCAGAAGAGAGTAACCTAACAAGAGTAATATTAGAGGGGAATGGAGACTTAAGTGTAAATGCAAATACACCAGCAGGAACATATAATGTAGCTTATAGATTGTGTGAAAATCTAAACCCAAGTAACTGTGATGATGCAAATGTTACAGTAGTAGTAACAGCAGCACCAATAGTAGGGAGTGAAGATAGTAATAGTTCAGTAAATGGATTAGAGGGTGGAGTAGCGATTGAGAATGTAAGCTCAAACGATAGACTAAATGGTAATCCATTTATTTTAGGAGATGATGTAAATATTACAACTGTAACTAATAATAGTCCACTAGAGGTAGATGTAACATCAGGAGAAGTAGTAGTACCAGCGAATACACCAGCAGGAGAGTACACAGAGACCTATACGATATGTGAGAACCTAAACCCAAGCAACTGTGTAGATGAAAATATTACGGTAACAGTTATTCCAGCACTAATTGATGCGATTGATGATGACTTCACAGCAAATCCAGTAAATGGAACAGATGGAGGAGTAGCAGGAGATGTAACTGTATCTGGGAATGATACACTAAACTTAGTAGATGTAGTAGATACAGATATGACAATAAGTGTGATAAGTGATGTAGATACAAACTTAAGTGGTGTAACTCTTGCAAGTAATGGAGCATTAAGCGTACCAGCAGGAACCGAAGCTGGAACATATAATGTTAAGTATGAAATTTGTGAGAACCTAAACCCAACTAACTGTGATGAAGCGAATGCTACGGTGGTAGTTGTCACTAACCCAACAGTTGGAAAAGAAGATAATGTAACGGCTCAAAGTGGTAGTTCCGTTGTTATTGATGTATTGAGTAATGATAATGATATTGATGGAGATATAGATCCAACGACTGTTAGACTTATTGATACTGATGGTAATTCAGTATCAATTTTAGTAGTACCAAATGAAGGGACATGGGAAGTAAATGCAACAACAGGTGCAGTAACCTTTACACCAGAAGAAGGATTTACAGGTGACCCAACACCAGTAAAATATATTGTTGAAGATACAACAGGTAATATTTCAACTCCTGTATTAATTAATGTAGATTATCCTCAATCAGCACCAGTAGCAAAAGATGATAACAAAATAGTTACTACCGTAGAGGCTGTTATTGTAGATGTTCTTAATAATGATGAAGATAGTGAAAATGATATTGATAATTCAACTGTAAGTTTGGTTGGAGCTGATTTGGATGGAATATTAACTGTAGAAGATGAAGGAGTATGGTCAGTAGATTCAGAAACAGGAAAAGTTACATTTACCCCTAATGAAGGATTTGTAGCTAATCCTACACCAGTTAAATATACTGTTCGTGATAGAGTTAATAATATTTCTAATGAAGCGATTATTACAATTATTTATCCACAAACAGCACCGGAAGGTGTTGATGATAATGTAAGAGCTGAAAGTGGTAATACGGTTACTATTGAAGTGTTATCGAATGATAGCGATTTAGAGAGGGATATTGATCCTACAACTGTAGCTATTATTGATCCAAGTAATAATGCTCTTGTCGTAGAGTTAATTGTTCCAAATGAAGGAAGATGGAGTGTTGATACAAATGGAGAGATTACATTTACTCCTGAGGATGAATTTACTAAGGATCCAACAGCTATCTTCTATCAAGTAGAGGATAGATTAGGGAATAGCTCAACACCTATTAAAGTGACGATTGACTATCCTCAAACAGCTACTAGAGCAGTAGCAGATGTTAAAGAGGGAGAAACAGGAGAGTCAGTTGTAGTTAATGTATTGGCAAATGATGTAGATGATGAGAATGATACAGACCCAACAACCGTTAAAGTCTTAGATAAAGATAATAATCCAGTAACAGAGTTGGTTATACCAAATGAAGGAACATGGAGTGTTAATATAGAGACGGGAGAAATTACTTTTAGCCCAGCTAAGGGAATTACTTTTGATCCAACACCTGTAAAATATACGGTAGAAGATGAAACAGGAGAAATTTCAGATCCTGTAAGTATTAGTATTGATTATCCTCAAACAGCTGCTGATGCTAAAGAAGATAAAAAAGATGCTGTTAGTGGAGAGAGTATAACGGTAGATGTTTTAGAAAATGATACAGATGAGCAAAATGATATTGATTCGACAACAGTTAAAATTATTGATAGTAATGGAAATGAAGTAACTGAATTAGTTGTAGTTAATGAAGGAACATGGAGTGTTAATCCAATATCAGGAGAAATTACTTTTACTCCTCAAGATGGCTTTACAGGAGATCCTACAATTATTGTTTATACTGTAGAAGATAGAACAGGAGAAGTGTCATTACCTGTGAAAGTTACAGTCAATTATCCACAAACGGCACCAGTAGTAGTAAATGATATTAAAGAAGTGGAAGTTGGAACTACTATTGTAAATGTTTTAGAAAACGATTTTGATAGTGAAAAAGATATTGATCCAGCAACTCTTGGATTAGTTCACCCTGTAAATGGTGTGTTAATAGATAGACTAGAAGTACCAAATGAAGGAGTATGGAGTGTAGATAGAGATAATGGTTCTATCATGTTTACTCCTTTAGAAGAGTTTACAGGAAATCCAACTCCAGTATCTTATAGAGTTAGTGATAGAACAGGAGAAGAGTCGTTATCTGCAACTGTTACGATTCTTTTTCCTCAACCAATTCTTCTTGAAGATGATGTGGTAACAGAGGCAGAACTTGGAGAGAGTGTAACTATTTATGTTCTTGAAAATGACAGTGTTAAGAATGTAATAGTTGATACATTACAAATAGAAGGTACAGAAAATCCAGGAGACTCTTTAGTAATTAAAGGAGAAGGTATATGGAGTATTGAAAATGGTGTTATTCGTTTTACTCCTGAAGATGGATTTGAACTTGATCCTACAAATATTAGATACTCCGTAGAAGATAGTAATGGTGTACGAGCAATACCAGCGACAATTAATATAAACTATCAACCTATTGCAAGAGAAGATATTAAGCTAACAAATTTAGCTGAGCCTGTTACTGTATCTGTACTTGACAATGATAATGGTGATTTAAATATTTCAACGGTTAAGATAGTACTTCCTAAGGGCTTTATGGAACAGCACCCTAATGCTCTATTATCAAATGATAATAAATTATTAACGGTACCTGGAGAAGGTGAATGGCGTGTAAATTCTGATGGAACTATTACTTATACAGCTGATAAGAGTTCAGCATTGGTAGACCCTACACCAATTTCATATAGTGTAGAAGACAATAGTGGTATTTTATTAGATACAAATGCTATGGTTACATTAAAACAAGCTGTTGTTGCAGGAGTAGGAACAGAAGTATGTTTAGATTATAAAGAGACTTCTGTTGACTCTTTTAATACATATGGCATGGGATTGTTTGCACTATTAGTCACATTATTTGCTCTCATCTTTATTCAAAGAGAACAAAATAGTTAATATCTTTGTTATAATCCTCCTAATTAATAGGAGGATTATATGACTATATGGAAATATGCTGAAGAGAAACCAACACATCTTTTAGTAAAATTTTATAAAGAAAATCATGGAGAAGGTACTTTTCTAGGAGATCTAGATGAAGAGACAATTCGAGATATGATTTTAAAGATTAAGCCTGAGATAAATATAAACCAAGCTTATGGAACTTTAGCCTACTTTGGTATGTTACCAATATTGGTAACGAAAGCATAACTTAATGATGGATTAATTCCATCATCTACTATTTTTAAACAAAAAATCACATGAATTTTCAATCTATTATCTCTACTTATTATTTTAATAACTTATATTTATGACTGATGAAATAACTTGTGTATAATAAGTAATATTTATAACAATTATTACTTATTTATATCTAAAATTACAAAATAAAAGTTTTGCATAAGATTTACTTCTATAAAATATAATGTAGTCTTATAAATAGGAGATTTCTACTCTTATTTAAAACTAAAGATAAAATAAGGAGGAGAGTTTATGCAAGTTGAAGTGTCAAGAAGAAGATTTCTTCAAGGTTCAATTGCGATGAGTATTGTTGGTAGTTCAGCCATTTCTGCAACCAATCTTTTTGCTAGTAGTGAAGAGTCGCACCATAGTGGTGTACCAAAATCTATTACCACTAAAACAGGAACGGGGGAAGCTGAGAACATTCCGTATCTTTGTGGTATTTGTGTTAACAAATGTGCAGGGATTGCAAGAGTGGAAGAGGGAGTTGTTACAAAACTAAACCCTAACCCATATTTCCCAAAATCAAGAAATATGTTATGTGCTAGAGGAAATGCTGGTATTCAAACTATGTATGACCCCGATAGACTTAAATATCCAATGGTTAGAATTGGAGAGAGAGGTGATGGGAAGTATAAAAGAGTTTCATGGGATGAAGCTTATGAAGCCATTTTAAATGGAACCGATAAATTTAAAGGATTGGCACAGATTCTTGATGAAGAGAAAGATAACCGTGCAACCATTGGTTACTGTAATGGAGAAGGTCTTTCAAAAGAGGGATTTGAAGTTCTAGTAGGTGAAAAAATAGGAACTCCTAACTATGTAGATGAGATTAGTATCTGTCTCGAAACTACTTTAGGTGGTTATGTCAATACTATAGGAACTTATGGTGAAGCAGATTTAAATAATGCAGATTATCTTATAATTGCAGGGGCAAATAGAGCTGAAGCAATTATTACTCCTGATACTATGGATATGTTTAAAAGAACTAAAGGAAGAGGGCTCAAAACAATAGTTTTAGACCCAAGATTTACCAATACAGCTGCTAAAGCAGATAAGTGGTTAGCAATTAATCCTGGTACTGATTTAGCATTTGTATTGGCATTAACTTATGTTGTAATAACTGAAGAGCTTTATGACAAAGCGTTTTTAGAGAAGTATGGTATTGGTTTTGAAGATTATAAAAATCATATTCTTTCTCATAAATATACTCCTGAGTGGGCAGAAAAAATTACTGGACTCAAAGCTAAAGATATAGCTAAGATTGCTCGTGAGTTTATGGCAGCTAGAAGCCCTATCTATTATCAAGGACGACGAAGTGTATTTAGTAAAAATGATTTCCAACTCCGTCGTGCCATGGCTATTTTTCAAGCTCTAAGTGGAAACTTAGACAAAAAGGGTGGTATTGTTTATGGTAAAAAGTTAGCGTTACCAAAAGAGAAAATCAATGCACCTATGTATGACCAAGCTGAATCAAGATTTGATAAAGAGGGAATTGCTATTCCTGCTTTAAAAACAGGTTCTTGGATTGTCTTTAGAAATATGGTACTTGAAGGTAAAGCACCTTATCCTGTGAGAGTTATGATGATGCGAAAACACAACCCTATGGCTGGTGTTCCCAATACTAAAAAGACAGAAGAGTTTTTAAAGAAGATGGATTTGAATGTTATGATAGATATTCTGCCTAGTGATACTACTATGTTTGCCGATGTTATTTTGCCAGAAGCTTCATATCTTGAAAGAACCTCTCCTGTTGCTAGTTATGGTGGATTAGAACCTGCTATTGTTATGAGAAAACAGGCTGCCAAACCTCTATTTGAAACAAAAGAGCCAGAAGTTATCTATAAAGAGTTGGCTGAAAAACTCTCTAAACCTCTTTGGGAAATCACTAAAAAATATGATGGTGATGTTCAGGATGATATAGAGGGTATGAAACCTGAAGAGATTGAAAAATATTATGAAGAGAATGGATTTAACTTAGCTGATGTATGGGAAAAACCTACCTATGAGCAGAATGAAGAGAAAATTGTAGAAGCTTTTGGTGAAGAGGCTTGGAAAACGCTTGATGAAAAAGGTGTCTTCTATCCAAATATGGATGAGTATCATAAGCAGTTAAATCCAAATGAATATCAATACTATCCTGAAAGTAAGAAAAATTATACAACCAAAGGTGACAAGTTAAAAGTTACTATTAACTTTAAAAACTTGACAAAAAAGGGTGTAGATGCTATGCCAACATGGCATGATAAATGGAATTTTTCTGTTCCAGAAGGTAAATTTAGATTAATAACAGGTCGTCATGCACAGTTTACACAGAGTGGAACAACTAATAATATTATGTTACGAGACCTTATCTCTACCAATTATATTTGGATTAATAAGAGAGTTGCTAAACAAAAAAATATTGAGTTTGGAGATATGGTTGAGGTAAAAAGCAACATAGGTAAAGTTCAGATTAAAGCTTATCCTACTGAAAAAATTGCTCCAAATCAAATCTTTATGCTTCATGGTTTTGGTGGAAGTAGTGAAGGTATGGAAATGGCTTATGGAAGTGGTGCGAATGATGCTCTTTTAATAGAGGATAAAATAGAACCAGTTTATGGTGCTGCAGTAATGCACGAAACCAATGTTGAAATAAGAAAGGTGTAATTATGGCAAGATATGGAATGGCTTTAGATTACAAAAATTGTATTAACTGTAAAGCGTGTGAAGTGGCATGTAAAGAAGAAAATGGTGTTCTTCTTGGTGCTGATAAACACAGAATTTGGGTTGGGGTTAAAGAGATAGAGGGTGAGTATCCTCTACTAGATATTGTTTCAAATACCTTTATGCCAAGTCAGTGTCAGCATTGTGACGATGCACCTTGTCAAGAGGTATGTCCAACACATGCAACCTATTATGATGAGAATCATGTGGTAAGAGTAGACAGTGAGAAGTGTATTTTATGTTCTTATTGTATGAATGCGTGTCCTTACGATGCTCGATATGTAGACGATAGAACCATGACGGTTGATAAGTGTACTTTCTGTTCAGATACAAGACTAGCTCGTGGTGAGACTACAACAGCTTGTCAAAATACTTGTCCTACAAAAGTTAGAACATTTGGTGATCTTGATGATTATGACAGTGAAATTAGTGAACTGCTTAGAACGAGAGAACACTTCTCTTTAAAAGAAAATCTTGGTACTAATCCAAAATTATTTTATCTAACATAAGGAGGTTGATATGATTGCAAAAGCGAAAGAGTTTATAACAACAATTCCTGTTAATAAAGTTAGCATAAAAGAGTTGTTGAGTTTTGAAAAATCGCCACGAAATATGCTTGTGGCAGTGTTGACAGTTGCATTTATTGCAATGTTTGTAATGGGTGTTGCTACCTATTTAACGCATGGACACCATGCATACAATGTAACAAGAGAGCATCCATGGGGATTGCTAATTGCCGTTTATATTTTCTTTGTTGTTAGTTCAACAGGATTATGTATTATTGGTTCATTGGGAGATGTATTTGGATTTAAAGATTATATGCTTATCTCTAAAAGAGCAATTTTTGGTTCAATCGTTACTATTATAGCTGGGTTTGCTGTTATCGCATTTGAGATAGGTCACCCAGTTACAATGTTGATTTACAATGTTCTTAGCCCAGGGTTGACTTCTGCTATTTGGTGGATGGGTACACTCTATGGTCTTTACTTAACATTTATGATTATTGAGTTTGTATTTCTACTTAGAGGAGATATGAAAAAGGCTAAAATATTTGGGTTAACAGGACTTTTAGTTGGTCTTGCTGCTCACTCAAACCTTGGGTCAGTATTTGGTTTCTTAAATGCTAGAACTATCTCTCAAGGGGTATTTTATCCAACTTACTTTATTTTGACAGCGTTTATTACAGGGGTATTTATTGCCTTCATTTTAATGGGATTCAGATATAAATTGGATTTCCCAGCAGAAGTTAAAAAGATGTTAGAGGGACTTGCAAAGATTCAAGGACTTCTTATCTCTATTCTTATCTTCTTTGTAACATGGAAATTGCTTACAGATATGTATGGTGGTATGCCTAATCGTGCAGAGGTTGCTCATCATATTATAGGTTCTATGCCATTCTGGACAGAGGTAATACTTGCAATGGTTATTCCATTGGTAATTATTTTAAAAACTATGGGTAAAAAACCTGTACTTTTCTTCTGGGCATCACTTAGTGGTATGGTTGGTATCTTCTTTATGAGATATAATCTTGTACATGATACACAACTGAAACCTCTTCAGATGTTAAAAACAAGAGAGTATCAACTTCCACCTGAGTGGATTCATTATTTCCCAAGTGCTACTGAGATGATGATTTCTCTTGGTGGACTAGGACTTTGTGTTGCTATGTATTATGCAGGAACAAAGTTCTTTAATTTGGATGAAGACGCACATCATTAAAATATAGAGGCTTTTGCCTCTATATTAGGTATTTTTTAAGTCTTAAAGTGGCTTTTAAAATTTTAAAAATACTTAATTCATTAGGTAGATAAAGTTTATTAAATCAAAGGGGTTCAGATGAGAAAAGGAATTATGCTACTTTCAGTAGTTACAGCATTGAGTGTATCTGCATTTGCAGATAATGATGGATTAGAGACACAAGTAAAAGATCTTCAAAAACAGTTAAAAAGTTTGGAGAAAAAAGTTAAATCTAATAAGAAAAAAGCCAATCAAGCTAGAACAATGGCAAATGGGAATCATCTTAAATTTGATGTTGATTTTAGAACAACTATGGACAATATCAAATATGAATTTGGTAACGGTAAAACAGCAAAAAATAGTTCACTTTTAGCTGATAGACTTTTGATTAATATGAAGTATGATGCAGGTGATAAAGTTAGATTTTATGCTACTGCAGCATTTAATAAGGCATTTGGACAGACATTAAATGCTCAACAAAATAATATGAATCATAGATTTGATTGGGTTACAAATGAAGCTTTATCTGATGATGGTATTAAATTAAAAGAGGCATATTGGTTATATAGTAATAACACCTTCTTTGGTAAAAATGTAGCATGGACTGCAAGTATTGGTAGAAGACCATCTGTTGATGGACTGGGTGCAAACTTTAGAGAGGGAAATAAAAGAAAATCTGCAATAGCATCAACTGTAAATGTTCAGTTTGATGGTGCAAGTTTTAAATGGAATCTTAATAAAGTTACACCATTAACTGGTGGTTGGGTAAAACTTTGTCTTGGTAGAGGTTTGACAAGTGCAAAACCTAGATTCTCAAATGATGGACAAGATTATGCAAAAAGTGAAAGTGCTGTTAACTCTAATATGATAGGAATGATATTTGTTCCTTATGATGATGGACAATATTCACTACATACAAATTATGCAAAATCAAAAGATATGATAGGTTATGGTGCCAACCCAGCAGAAGGATTTAAAGACTTTGGAGATTTAGATTTATCAACTATAATGTTTAAAGCAGATGGAATTGGTGATGGAATTAATGATTTCTTAGATGATACTATTTTCTTTCTTAGTTATTCACAAAGTAAGACTCATCCAAAGAATGGTATGGCAATGTTAGGTTCAACTAAAAGCCAAACAGGTAAATCTGCTTGGATTGGAGTTCAAATGCCATGTCCTTTAACAGAGGATGGACGATTAGGATTTGAATACAACAAAGGTAGTCAATACTGGAGAAGTGTAACTTATGGTGAAGATACTATGGTAGGTAGTAAAATAGCTGCTCGTGGTGATGCTAAAGAGGTTTATTGGATTAAACCATTAAGTAAATCTTTAAGTATGAGTGCTAGATATACTCAAATTGATTATAAATATGCAGGAAGTAATGCATTCTTTGGTGAGATGGGTGCTCCAAGAGCAATAGGCGATAATGATGTGAAAAAAGCTAAAGATTTCAGACTTCTTTTCCGATACAAATATTAATATTTGTAATTTAAAAAGGGTAGTATGTTAATACTACCCAACTCTTATGCTATAATTTTTTATGAAAATAATAGAAACTTCCAGAAGACAATTCTTGCAGAGTAGTGTGGCTCTTTGTGTCTATGCAAGCAGTTCAACTGCATTTACTTCATTACCTAATTTCATTACTCAACCTACAACAAATAAAACAGATAAAGATTTAAATAACATTCCTTTTTTATGTAATATGTGTCGAAATAAATGTGCAGGTATTGCACGTGTAGAGAAGAATATCTTAACTAAAATAGACCCTAATCCTCTTTTCCCAAAATCACGAAATATGATATGTCCCAAAGGTAACGCAGGTATTCAAGCACTCTATGATAATGATAGATTAAAGTACCCTCTTAAACGAATAGGCAAACGAGGTGATGGGAAATATCAAAGAGTTACTTGGGATGAAGCTTTTGAGTATATTAAAGATAAATTGGTCACTATTCTTGATGAAGAGAAGGATAATCGCTCAACTATTATGAGTTGTAATGGTGAGGGGTTCAACAAAGATGAGTATATTAAATTTTTTAATGGGAAGTTAGGAAGTAGTAATTTCTTAGATGAGGGGTCAATATGTCTTAATACTAAATTGGGTGCTACCATTTTGACCATTGGAGATATTGGAGAGATGGATATTGAGGGGAGTGACTTTGTCCTCATTGCTGGAGCTAACCGATTTGAGTCGCTAATTACCCCTGATAGTGTAGATTTGGCACGAAAACAAAAAGAGCAAAAATTAGTAGTGCTTGACCCTCGTGCAACGGTTACAGCTCTTAAAGCCGATGAGTATTTGCCTATTAATCCTGGAACTGATTTGGCTCTCTGTTTGGCGATGAGCTATATAGCGATAAAAGAGGAACTCTATGATAAAGTATTTGTTAAACAATATTTTAGAGATTTTGAAAAGTATCAAAAGCATATTTTAGAGAAGAAGTATACGCCAAAATGGGCAGAGGGTAAAACCCATATTCCATCTGACAAGATAGAAAAATTAACCAAAGAGTTTTTTGGAGCCAAGAGACCTCTTTTCTATTTAGGAAGAAGAAGTGTTTGGAGTAGTAACGACTTTCAACTCCGTCGTGCGATGGTTCTACTTAATGCATTGGCAGGAAGTGTCAATCGTCAAGGGGGGATTATTTTAGGAAAGCCAATTAAACTTCCTTATGAAGAGATAAATATGCCTCTCTATGATAATAGCGAGGGGCGATTTGACCTTGATGGGATTGTTTATGGTTCTAAAAAGGGTGGGAGTTGGTTAAATTTTCGAGATAAGGTGGTAGCGAAAAAATCTCCTTATCCTGTAAGAGCAATGTTCATTAGAAAACATAACCTCATGCACAATATGCCCAACATCGCTAAAACCAAAAGAATGTTAGAGATGATGGATTTGGTGGTGGTACTTGACACCATGCCAAGTGATACAGCAATGATGGCAGATATTATTTTGCCAGAGTGTACTTATTTGGAAAGAGAAGACATGGTGGTGAGTTTTGGAAAGCTTGAACCGAGCCTTGCACTTAGAAACCAAGTAATAGAACCAATGTTCCAGAGTCGAACAATGCAAAATATACTTAAAGATTTGGGTGAGAAGTTGACTAAGCCTCTCTTTGAGGTGAGTAAAAAGTATGATGAGGATTTACAAGAGAGCATCAAAGAGTTGGGAGAGAAAAAGGCATTTGAAGAGGGTGGTTATGATTTGGCAGAGCTTTATAAAAAAGATATAACCCAACGAAACCGAGAGTTAATTGAAAAGAATTTTGGCAAAGAGGCATACACAATGCTCAAAGAGGAGGGGGTTTGGTATCCTCATATGAAAGAGTATCACAAAGAGATTTTTAATGGTAATTTTGAGTACTATCCCAAAGAGAAGCGACACTACACCGTAGATAAGAAGTTTCATGTCAGCTGTTACCTAAAAAAATTGGCAAAACATGGAGAAGATGCCATGCCAACTTGGCGAGACAGGTATGATTTTAAAGTCAAAGATGAGCATTTTAGAATGATAACGGGTAGGTATGTGACAGGAACACAAAGTGCAACGACTAATAATGTGATGTTACGAGATTTACAAGCAACTAATCATATTTGGATAAATGACAACGTGGCTAAAAAATTGGATATTAAATTGGGTGACAGGGTTGAGGTTGAGAGTAGTCAAGGGAAAATTACCATAGAGGCTTACCCTACTAATAAGATTCACCCACAAGTGGTATGGTTTGCTCATGGATATAACTCTACTAATGAAAGTATGACAAACTCTTATGGTAATGGTGCAAATGATAACGAGATAATAGAAGATAAGTTTGAAAAAATTTATGGCTGTGCCACCATGCACCATACAGATGTAAAAATAAGGAGAGTCTAATGGCAAACTATGGAATGGCATTTGATTATAAACTCTGTATTAACTGTAGAGCTTGTGAAGTAGCATGTAAAGAGGAGAATGGCATAGAGCTTGGTGCAAATAAACATCGACTTTGGATAGAGACAAAAGAGCCTAGTGGAGATTTTTGGAATCTTAACAGAGAAAAAATGGATTTTATGCAGTTGCAATGCCAACAGTGTGAAGATGCTCCATGTCTTAAAGCTTGTCCTCATGATGCTATATATAGAGATAATAATGGAATTATAAGACTATATGATGAAAAGTGCGACTTAAGCCTAGACTGTGTAAAAGCATGTCCCTATGATGCAAGATATGTTGATACAAGAAAAAATATTACAGATAAATGTATTTTTTGTGCCGATACAAGATTAGATAGAGGGTTAATGACTACGGCATGTCAAGTAACTTGCCCAAGTAAAGTGAGAATATTTGGGGATTTAGATGACCTAAAAAGTGAGATAAGCCAAACATTAAAAAAGAGAGATTACTTTCAACTTAAAGTAGAAAAGGGGACAAAACCTAAACTCTTTTACTTGAAGTAGATAAAATTAAATTTAGGACATATAAATATGCAATTAAAAAAAATAGTATTGTTGATACTCTTCTCTATGGATATAGTTTTTGGAGATAGTAATTTGACAATATATAGTGACTATAACAAGAGTATAGAGATGGCTCAAAAAGAGAATAAACCAATATTTATTCTATTTACGACTAAACATTGTAGATGGTGTAAAAAACTAAAATCAAATGTTTTAACTAAAAAAAAGATAGAAGAGCAATTAAAGAGTGATTTTATTGTACTGTTTTTAGATAGAGACCATGATGATTATCCTAAAAAATATAAGATAGAAGCTGTTCCTGATGTTTTGTTAATTAGTGAAGTTGAGGAGATATATGCTGAGATATTAGGATACCACTCAAAAGAAAAAGAGTATTTGAAGTGGTTTAACTATGTTAAAATTGAGAGAGATTAGATTTAATCTTTTTTCTTTAGATCAATCTCACAATACTTCTTTTTGAGAAGGATTTTCATAATGAAATCTTTAGTAAGTTGTGCAAAAGAGTAGACCCATGCTAAATCCATAAGGATGTTCTCTTCGTAGCCTACTCCATAGTAGAGAGCAGGTACAGAGATGAAGATAATATATTTAGTAATCTCTAAAAGCTTTTTCATGGTTATTCCTAAAAGATAGTAGGTTGAATGCTACTGTTGTCAACTCCACCATCTTTGTTAACTTTGTTTAGATAGTTCCAAAGTTTGTCAGCCATTGCTTGATAACGTTTAGAGGTTTCACACTCTGGAGCCAGTACTGTAATTGGTATTCCTGCATCACCACCTTCACGAATGGCAGGTTCAATAGGCACTTCACCTAGTAGTTGAGTTTGAAAATTCTCTATGAGAGGCTCAGTTGTTCCTTTTCCAAAGATGTTGTACTCTTTTCCTGTCTCTGGGCAGATAAATCCACTCATGTTCTCTACCACACCTGCAATGGGAATCTTAAGGTTATTAAACATATCCATACTTCTAATGGTATCATCAAGTGCAACTTTTTGTGGTGTGGTGACACAAACACCTGCTGTAACAGGTAATGACTGTGCAAGAGCTAGTTGTGCATCACCTGTTCCTGGAGGCATATCGAATAGTAGAACATCAAGTTTATCCCATAATATATCTTCTAACATATTTTCAATGGCTTGTGTAACCATTGCTCCTTTCCACATAAGAGAAGCACCACGTTCTACAAGTGAACCAATGGACATGACTTGAATATTATGTGCCATAATAGGTTTAATATTTTGTCCTAAAAAGACAGGTTGAACGCCATCTATTCCCATCATTCTTGGAATATTGGGACCATAGACATCTGCATCAAGAAGACCAACACGTTTTCCTTGTTGTGCTAAAGCAATGGCAAGGTTAACGGTGGTGGTAGATTTACCTACACCACCTTTCCCTGAACTTACCATCACAAAGTGTTGAATATTTGGTAGAACATTTTTCCCATTAGAGCTGGTCTCTTTTGGAGGCAGAGGTTGAGTGATGTTAGATACTATAGTTAAGTCTGTAGTAACAGATAAACGTTTGCTTATTTCTGTAAGTAGTTGCTCTTTTATCTCTGTTGAAGCAGAAGGAATATCTATATGAATAGAGATTTCATTATTCTCAATACTTATATCTTTTACAAAGTCAAATGCAACAATACTTTTTGTAAATCCTGGATAAAAAACTTGGTTTAAAATTTCTTTAATTTCTGATATTTGAATCATATTGAATATTTCCCTTTTATTGTCTAGCGTTATACAAATTATATATTTTTCTTATAAAAATAGCCTTTTACCACAATAAATACACAAAAAATGTCTATAGTATAACTACAAAGAATCATTATTATTACTAATGGTGATACTTAGTTAAATTTATTTAAAACAAAAGGATTAGAATGACAAAATTTACAAAATTAGCACTAGCAGCACTTTTAGGTATGGCAGTAATGACAACAACAGCTTCAGCAGATGCAGCAAAAGGTCAAAAAATTTACTCTAAAAAATTAAAAGAGACTTGTGGAATGACTGGTGCAGAGTTTGCAGCTAAACATACACAAGATGAGTGGACTGCAATTATTGAAGATAGTAAATTAGCAGAAGAAATTACTACTATTTGTGGTGACGAAGCAAAAGTTAAAGAGAAAAAACTTGAGCATATTGGTGATTTTGCAAAAGAGTTCGCAAGTGATTCAGGAAATGTACCTAGCTGTTAAGTTTTAGTTAGACATTAGTTTTATTTAGGCTCCTCTTAGAGAGGAGTCTTCTATCCCAATATAAAATAGCTTCCTAAAGCTAGTAGTAGTCCGACTACAACTCTTTTTACAACTACTCCAACATTATTTCCGACTTGACAAGAGCTACATTGTTTAAATTTTTTTGCTTCATATTGTGCATATATAAAAAATCCTATCATGAGT
>Ga0256827_10000158_pt1 | contig 37942 bp, 44 predicted proteins | sample CV84metaG_FD_185977 | JGI IMG/M metagenome (GOLD analysis project Ga0256827, IMG submission 185977) | Hydrothermal vent microbial communities from East Pacific Rise, Pacific Ocean - CV84 | ecosystem: Environmental > Aquatic > Marine > Hydrothermal vents | place: Pacific Ocean: East Pacific Rise... | reverse complement strand
CATATTTTTCAATATTACCATCATCATTTGAATTTTCACCAGAAGACCCATTTTGATTATCTGCTTCTTCATTTTTCTTATTATCAGAATTATCTCCACTACTATCACTATCATTGCTTCCTGAATTTTGTTTATTACCATTTTCTTGTTTATTGTCATCATTTTCCTCATTTGATTGATTATTTTTTGGTGATTTTTCATCTAATTTATATTTGTCTTTCAATTGTTCAAAATAATCTTCTGCCAATAAACCATCTTCAAAACCTTCGCTATTTGGAAAAATAGGTTCAAAATTCCAACCACACCAAAATGAATGAGGCATGTTTTTGATGTTACAGTTCAATGCCATATCAGTAGCAGTATTCCATGCATTCAACAAATGTTCTTGTTTCTCTAGTTGAATATTTATTGCTCGAATATAATGATTATTCAATATATGACCAACTTCGTGTTCAAGAACAGCGTCAATATTCTGGATTGTCATATTTTTCAAACTATTGAAATTATACAAGAAAATAACATCATCACCATTAAATTCGATACCAACAATAAATGTATCTTCGTTATGTTCTTTCTTATTGAATTTTGAAATCACCATACTCCAATATGATGATTTCAAAGTCAACACAGCTAGAATGTCTTCTATTGAATTGAATGACATTTCCTGAAATCTATCCTCCTAAATTTAATAATTTATCAAAGAAATTCTTTTTAAAATCTGCACTTTCAGTATTCATTGCTACCATCAGAGACATAAAATACAAATGTTCTTTTGACCCCATTTGTAATTTCCCCAAATGTGTAACAAAACCAGCGGCAATATCCATAGGTAAATCTTGTAAAAATGATAAACAATTTAAAATATATACGGACAATGGTTCTGGTTGATTATCTAGTAAATAATCAATGAAAGATGATAATATATCATATAATTGATTATTTTGTTTTTTATCAACGATATTTAACAAATCTCGTTTCAATCTAGGATAATTTTTCCAAATATCTTCACCTTTGATAACCACCTTGTTTAAATTTTTCAAATGGTTACAGAAATGAGTTGCACCAAAAATATTCAACAAACCACCACATAACATTTCAATTGTTGTTAAATTATTTTGTATATCATCATCATATTTATATAAATGATTTGATACTTTTTCCCAAGAAGCAGGATTAGCATAAATTTTTCCTTGTTTTTGTGATTCAAAATCATATAATTTTTCTGGATAATTTTCAATATAAGAAATAACATGTGGATGAAAATTATTCTTCAAAGCATGTATAAGAAATGCTTTTGATGAAACTTTCGAATAGAAATGTAGAGTTCGTCGTAAACCAGCAGCGTCTTCCATATTATTGATTTGATAATTATCATCATCTGGATTATCAATTGTTATAACAAACCATCCTTTAGGAAATTTGTATGTATGTAATTTGTTTTCGTTTTGAATCTGCCACATCATTTGCTGTAATTGCTGATCCCCTCTAGAACATTCATCAATAACAAATAAACCAAATTCTTCACCCATTTCCGGTACAAAATCAGAATATAACATTTTAAATTGTGTATCAGATTTTGGATAAGGTGATAGAAAATCATCTCTTGTTAAAACAGGAGCATTAATACTTTTCTTCCCAAAATCTTTTTTAAAATATTCTGACAATTCTTCTACTATTTGAGAAGCTATTTGTGTTTTCCCGACACCCGCTGGACCAACTATATGAAAACATTGCTTCTCTTCTAATAAATCTTTTTCGATGCTTCTCTTGATGTCCTCCATGATGATATTTTTAATTTGGTCAATCGCCAGAATGGGCATTCCTAACCTAGCTGGATATGTTGTCTCTTTCAACGTATGACTCCTTTTGGTGGTTTGACGATTAATTGAACATCTCCCTCTAATGATTCATCTGAGAGCATATTTTTTATAATAGAATCTCGCAATCTTTCTATTTCAGCCATTATCAAATTACAATCAGTGTGATATTCACCAGACAATTCGACTATAAAATTTTTATTTCTATCAACATGCCTTTTCCCTAATCGTGCCATATGCCATCCCATACGAAATGATTCATTGACACAAAGTCCAGTCGAATTAACATAATCTTCTATATTATCAAACATTAATTCTCTCAATTTTTTCTCCTTAGACGCAAAAAGACCGGATACCAAATGATCTGGTATCCGGTCTTTTGTTCAGAATTTATTTAAAACGGAATATCGTCAATCCCACCTTTTGATGGATTATCATCTGTAACTGGTGCAGAATCAGGAATAGCAGATGTATCAATATTCGCTATATCTGGTGTAGATGGTTCATCTACTGTCATAAAACCAGGTGCAGATGGAACATCAGAAGATTCCGGTACATATGATGGATTATTCATTTTGAATTCATCAGAATGTTGAAAAGCTTTTAATTGTTGTTTAAAATATTTTTTACAAGAAGTAATAGTTCTTTCAGTAAAATCAAATTTTTCTCTTAATTTATCATCAATATTATCTGCATAATCAATTAATTTCAATACATTTTCTTTTGATATTTCAGTATGCCCTTCTAAAATATAACAAGATCGTGTTTTAGCAGCATTAACAGGAGTATTATCACTTTGATATGTTTCTGTTTCACCAGCTGTTATTTTAATAATTCTCCGAAACATATTAGAATATTTTCGTTCAAAAGTATCTGATTCTTTTGAACTATTTTCTGTAAATAGAAATGGAACTTCTAATTCTTGACAATCAAATGCATATGACATTACATCACCAACTTTTGAACCTGTTGCTTTCAAATAGACACTAAGTGGTTTTTTATTTTCATCCATAATATATTGACCATCTGCATCTACCAGAAAACCAACAATGATAAAATTAGTTTTACATGTACTGCACCATTTTATTTCCTGCCTTTCCGAAGAAGATTGTGGACAAAAGAAATTACTTGTTGAAATTTGATTTCCTTCTTCATCTCTTTCTGCATAAGAAAAACATTTTGAAGAAACATATTTTCCACTTTTTACTTGATTTGTTAAAATTTGTCTACGATAATAAGGCATCAAATAAATTTCTTCAAGATTATTCATTGTTCCTTTGATCTGTAACATTCCAATATGTAATCGTGTTTTAGTAAATTCATCTTCTTTTTGACCAGAACCACTAATATAAATAGTTTTGAATATCTCATCACTTGGATCAACTTGTTCTTTTGGTGTGTAATCATCATTAATATTGATATCACCCATTTTAGCATATTTTGCAAAATCTACCATTGTCTATTACTCCGTTTTTTATAAAAAATTAAAAAGAAAAAATAAATCTTTAGAATCTATCTGAATGATAGAAAATTTCTATATCTAAACATCAATGAATGATATTTAGATATAGAAATCCGGCCGAAAAATAATATCGTTTTTTGTTTTAATTATGCATAATTTATCTCCTCACTTAATAATTATTTAAATAATACAATTTACTATTCAGAAAATAATATATATAGCAAAAGATAGTTTATAAGATTATGATGTTGTTAAAACAGTAACAGGTTTGCGATAATTATTTAAATCAATTGATATCTTTTTTGCCTTCACGAATGTATTGAATCCATTTACAATTGATCTTTTTGTTTCATTTGGCATATTGTAGTTAGTATATAATAATTGCATACCATTTACCATTTCGACATTGATTCCATCAGATGTTTCTGAAAAAACTTTTACATTGCCTCTTTCAATTTCAACCACACACCCATTGCTTTTAATCTCAATTAAATTAGTCATACTCATTTCATTATCCTCTTCATATGGTTTAGATTAATTCTAACAATATCTCTGATTTATTTTTAATAAATTGTTCATTTATCCAATGTATTAGGTCCTCTCTATTGTGTGTTGTAATAAAATCAAAAATCAGCTTATTATATTTATAATGTTCTGATATATTATCTATTATATTTATAATATTATTTGATTTAAAATTGTTAAAATTTTTCATTTCAACAATTTCTTCTACAGAAATATTTAATTCTAAACACAAATTTTTTAAAAATGAAATATTTTCAAATTTTAAAAATTTTATAAAATCAAAAAATTCAATCACCGCTGTCATATCACCAAACACTAGTGTAGGAGTAAATTGATAATTTAATGAATTTTTTATTTTATTAACAAACATCGAACAAATCACCAATATATCAGGTGGTGGAAAAGCTAAAATATTATGATAATTTAATTTAAACATTGTTTCAAAATTATTATCATCAAATGCATCTATTACATTATAACCATCATAATTATTTTCTGCATCATCAATTTGTTTTTCAAAATGATCTGTATCAATTTCACTTTCTGGTTGTACAGTATAACCTGCTATGTATTCTGTATTATCCATAATTACCTGCTTAACATCATAGCCATAAAATAACATCTAAGTAAATCACCTACTTGAGATGATTTAGGATGGACATAATCAGTATGACCATTCATTAGAATATTTGATAATTCTTCACTTTTCGCATCTGCTCCATCTGACATAGCTCCAAATAATTCATTCGCTAAATTTGTTGTATTATGTGATAATAAAGCATATACATCCGCTTCTCCAACTCTAACACCACCACCACGTTTTTTACCAGCAGTTGGTTGTCCTGTTTTTGAAATAACACTCCCCGTACTTCTGCTATGTAATTTCAATCGTGCAATATGTTCCAATTTTTGCATATAAATATATCCGATAGCCACATCAGATAATGTTTTTGTATTGAATTCTGGAAGTGTCAATTTATATGATTTTTTAATTCCTAAAAATTTGTGTGCTTTGCTAATATCATCCATTGTTGGGGATTTATATGGTGGAATAACAATGGGAAAAAAGGTATGTTCTTCCATTTCAGAAATAAATTTTCCAAATGTTGTTTTGTTCATAGAATTTAAATTGGCAATAATAGAAGTAACCATTGATTTCTTAGGAGATTTATCCAAATGAATCAATACTCCTTTTACCAAAGCAACCACTTTTGCTTTATTGTTTTTATTCTTGAGAATATTTATTGCTAATATTTTCGAAACCATTCCAATATTAGTTTCTAATAACTGACCAACATTCATTCTATTAATAACACCAACTGGATGTAATATGATATCTACTCTATCTCCCCACGGAGTCAGTGGCATATTCTCTTCTTTCTCTATCAAAGAAACAATTCCTTTACCACCATATCGATTCGTTATCTTATCACCATGTTGAAGGTTCAATTCCATATTAATTTTAAATTTTACAAGCAATCCTTTTATAGGAATACCTTTTATTTTATATTGTTGTTTAGGATTCTTTCTATTTTTATTCGTTCTTCTAATTAATTTCTGTACATATTCTGGATATTTTTCTATTTTTTCATTACAAAATATTTCAATATCTGCTATTTTCCCACCTGGTGATTTTCTAATCATCTGTCCATTTTCAAATTCATCTAATATATCATCATCATCAGTATCATTCAATCCCAATAATTCATCTAAATCACCAATTGATTTTTTCAATAAAACATCACCATGTTTTGTTTCATCACCAATTTTAACAATACTTAAAATTTTATCATTTGGAGAAATATTAACTTCTTCTACTTTACCATGAAGAGACATCATTTTTTTATCTTTGACCAATCTATCACTAACTACAATACCATCTTCAAAATTATATCCTTTCCATGTCATATACGCTACACACAAATTTCTCCCCATTGAAAGAAAACCATCTTTAATAGCACCACCTTCTGCTAATCGTTGTCCATCTTTGACGGATTGACCTTCTTTCACAACCAAATGGAATTCACTAAGAGTGTCCAAACCAGAACCAGATTCCAAATGAACTGGACGAATATCTATTTTTTCAATTTTATTTGTTTGATTACATTTTATTATAATTTCTGAATCAGTTATTTTCAATACTTTACCATTGCATTTTGATCTTTTGATGAAATTTTCTGATAGATCATGTGTTAGAATAGATTCGTATCCTGTTTGAATCACAGGGGGTTCTGGATTTTTTAAAGGAACAGCTTGTTTCATTTGGGCGCACCCAAACATAACTCTATTACCATCATTATTCGACATGAATGGTATCATAGCAGCAGTTGGTGAAACTGCTGCGCCCGGAGTTTTTTCAACAGTTTTTTGATTATCAGAAAACAATCCTCTTGTTGTTGATATTGCTGCTCCCATTGTCAATTGTTGTGTCACTCCCACGCCAGGTCCTTCTGGTGTATCAATTGGATCAATGTTACCTAAATATGATTCATGTAAACCACGGTTGGGAACAGTAATGGCATTTTTATCTGGAATACCCCCTATATTTTTTCCGATAGGAGACAATCTTGTCATAGATGATAATTCTTCAATCGGATTAGCATATTCCATATTAGCGACAATTTCTGACGTACCGAATTCTGAAATCAATTGTGTTTCAGGAATTTCAAATTTAGCATCTTCATTTCCTGCTAAAAATTGTTCTTTATATTTAGTATGAGCAGTCATTATTTGTTTTTGTAATAAATGAGAAATGATTTCAGAATTACGAATTCTTTGGTTATCAAGATCATTTCTTTTTATGGTATATCCTTCAACAGCACCCGCTGACATATAATACATAATATTACCAAGTAAAATTGGCATACCTTTAGATGCCAAAATACTTTTAGAGATATTATCCACAATGTTATCCAAATTATTTTGAATCAAATAAACAGAATTAACACGTCCAGTATCTTTAATAATAAATTTGCTAAAAAATTCTTTTGAAAACAATTCTATATTATCATTGGTTAAAGCATTCCAATTATTCATTAAAAATGAATTAATAAATTCGATTTGTAATTGCGTTGTTATATTTGAAAAAATAAAATATTTACCATCGATTCTAGCTGTATATTTCACATTTTTTGATGGTTTCTCTGATTGAATGTGATATTGAATATTAAATTTTTTCAAAGTTTTTTCAAAACCAAATCCATAAAACATCACAGGTGCTAAAGGAATTTTATACGTACCCATGAATATTTGCAAATATCTTGATTTAGCTGATTTGCTATAAATATAAAACATCGAATAAGATGATTCAAATTTGGCATCAAATGGTTTTGGAAATTGGATCGGTAATTGAATGATCTGATTGATGATACATTTTCTTTTCCCGTTGATAAAGAAGGTGCCATCTTCTCCAATATTGGGTACTCGTATTTTTACTCGATGTGCTTTATTTTTAGAATCACGTAATACAATATGAATTACAGATAAATCTGATTTATTCAAATTCCATTCTTCTGGTTCCATTTCCGACATTTTTACTTTTTCGATTCTTAATGGGATATCCTTTGTTTCCAAAGATTTAAATGATAGTTTGATGTCTTTTTCTAAATTTTCCGAAAAATCTCTTTTTCTTTTTTCGAAAATATGTGAAGGTGATATATTATCAACGACCTCCGCTAATTTAACATTTTTATATATTTCAGAATCATTATCCGCTATTGCTTTTGGAGATAATAATATTTCATCAACAAATTTCTTTTCAATTGCTTTCATTTTGTCAGCTGGTGTTTGATTATCATTTAGCACCATACTTTTTGATTTATTGATGTCATTATTATTTCTAACTAATATCGCAATACTAGTTAAATTCATTGCATCATCAGATGTAATATTATTATTTCTATCTCCTACCAATTCTTTAGTTGCTTCTGGATTTTTTTCTACAAAATCAGTAATAGTATCATTTAATATTTTTTTATTTTTTTCATCAATTTTAGTATCGATTTTGGCAACAATATTTTTTACAAGATTTTCTTTTTCTTCTTCTTTTTCAACTTCTGAATCTATATCTATTTCTTTAATATTTTTTATATATTGTTTGATTCTATTAAAATGAAATTCTCTATCTTTTATCAAAATTCTATAATAAGTTTTTTCTTCTGATAATAAACATAAGATAAAATGATCATATGGAAAAGTATTTTCTTTCATAGCTTCTAAAAATAAAAATATTTTTCGATTGATATAATTACTATTAAATTCTTTATCTAATTTGATAGAATACATCAATATTTTTTCATAATTAGAAGGAGTTTTAAAGAAAACATCGTTAACTAAATTAAAAATCATTCTTCCATATTTTTGACGATATGATTTTGGTTTATATTGTTTATCTATTAAATAACTAAATTTCGATATATCAACTATTGTGTTTAATTTTGGTGGTAATTTATTTGTCGAATGTGTATACAATCCTATTTTTTTAAACATCTGTCGATCATTTGAACTTGCAAATGATCTAGGGAACTTTGTCGTAGGAATTGCAATATGTTTTACATCAATTCTTTTTATATCTAATTTTGAATAATCTTTGATAAAAGATGAATTTTCTGATAAATATGTTATTTGAAAAGGAGTATTTGGTTTATTATAAAAACGAAAACCATTATATAATTTATATAATTTTGCATTTTGAAATGATAACATGATATTCCTTAAATTTGTTCACCAGTAAATATTTTTTCTAACACAGTAATATCAGAACCTGTTTCTTGAACTAATCCATTTCTTATTGCTTCATTCATATTTTCAAAAGCCAAACCTTGTAGAAATCCTTCATTATAAACAGTTTTTTTAAGATTCAATAATTCTGGATTCCATGTTTTTCCTAATCTAGCTGGTTGTCTTGGATCGTCTTTATATCGCAAAATCTGAGAAATCAATATTTCATATGCAACAACTGGTAATGGTGAAATATCCCTATATTGTTGGTAAACGATTGATAGAAGATGATCAACATCATAAAATTTCACTCTTCCCCCAATCAATCTATCGAGATATCTAGCCAATCCGGTCATAGAAGAATCTTCCAAAGAAGTATATAAAATAGTTTCTCCTTTGATAAAATGAAATTCTAATTCTTCCTTAGTTTGATTTTTTAAATTTGTTATATCCGCTTCAACCACATAATCAAACATAACAGGTATTTCCATTTCTCCAATTTTTAATTTTGAAACAAGAGCTTTGAATATGATTTTTTTAGTATCTTCATTATAATAAAAATCGTCATCGGGAGACATTTTCTGATTTTTAACATCTACAACCAATACACAATCTTGTTTACAACTAATTGCATTTTCATCATTCGAAATATATCTATTGATGATTTCTTTTTTCATAACAGGTGCGTTAAAGAGAAGATCGTTCAGCATATCTTTCTTTTTAATTTTTACAGCACCACCTGTATGAAATTTTTCCATCGATGATTGTGTCGCTGATTCTCCCAACATCAAAGCATACATCGCCCCAATATAAGGTGTTGCTTTTCGTGTGTATGATGTACCATGACAAGTGTGACATATTTGTTCACTTTTGCAATAAATAGGAGATCTAAGATTTATAGTATCTCCTACTTTTATATTAGCATCAGCGATAGAAATAATTTTACCACCTTGTTCTACAAACCTATATTGCAATTTTGATAAATGATCACTGTTATAGATTTGTACTTTCACTGTTTTTGTTACTTTACAATCTTGAAGAGATGGATGTAATTGAACACTGTTTAAAAAATAAACTAATTTTCTTGCTAAATAACCAGTATCAGCAGTCAAAATAGCTCGTCCAGCCATTCCTGATCTTGATCCTTGACCTGCTTTGAAAAAAACATCTGCTGATAGACTATCACTAAAAGATGTTCCGATGCCCGGTAGAATATCACCATCTAAATTAGAAATCAATCCTTTGGCAACAATGATTTGCATTGTCTGGCTATATCCTTTTGCACTGCCACTCTCAATGATATCTCCTAATCCTGTATCGTGAAGATATTTTTCTATTATCTTTTCGGCTTCTCCTAATAATTTAGAAGTAGTCAATGGATCAGCACCATCCATTTTTTTCTTAATAACATCAATTTCTTTTGGAACATCTAAATTAGCAAGAGTGAAACTTGATCCAGCTATCGTTGCCCACTTGAATCCTTCATATGACAATCTATCAATTATCTTCTTATAGATTTCTCCATCATATTTTTTAGCTGCTATAGACAATAATTTATCAATAGATTTCTTTGTAACTTGTTCTTTTATGAAAGGAAAATCTTTTGGAAAACAAGAATTCAGAATAGCAAAACCAGATGTACATATCTGACCCCTATATGAAACAGTTATATAGGGGTCAGATAATTTCTTCAAACCATCATTATCAATTAGTTGTGGTTTATTTAGTTTTTTTGATTTTGTTATCACATATAAACCAAGATACATTTCTTTTCTTAACTCAATAGTTGATTTTGTTAAACCTTTGGCAGAATTAACATTCATCATTTTTTCTTCTATTTCTTTCTGTGATTTGTCTGATAAAGGATGAATTATTGTCATCGAATCTTGAACAAAAATCCCATCATCTGTACAGAATGTAAAAAAATCTTCAACTGTAAAATCATATCCTGTTGTTACAGTTGGATCTTTTTCAATTATTATTTCTGATACTGGAATAAAATTCTTGTCCATTTGATTTCCTAAAATTATTTCTTAAAAATTTTATATGGAATATACAAAATTGTTACGATGCCACATATTATAAAAACCGAAAGCATATGTGATATCAAAATTATTTTATCTAACAATTTTGATATCACACTATTTATATATTTTTTCATAATCAAATAGTTATGATTTGACTAGGATCTTGTGCTTTCACTTCTGATTCATCTAATACACCATATATTTCTAATGGAGCGAATGCTTGATAAAGCATTCCATTGTGTAACATTGTTTGTCCACCGTGTTTAGGCATAATAATACAGTCTCCTTCTTTTACACCGACTACTTTGGGTCCGACAGAAATAACTTTTGCATATCCTTGTGGTAATTGTTTGTCGTCACAGATGATACCACTTGCTGATTTAACTTCTACCTTAAACGGAATTGCAATAATACGATCTTCAATTGCATTAATCACAGCCATTTTAATTCTCCTCTTATCTCATTTATAAAAAATTATACATCAAATGTAGCCTCGATGAAATATTACATTTATATTTCTCAGCTAAATCAAAAACTATTTTTGAATTTTCTTTCAATTCTTCATATGTTGTTCCCATTGGCATAAGATATAATTTACTATAATCAAATTTATATCTAAATGATAATATTTTGAGATACTCTCTTGTTTTATAAATATCATTACGATCAACAACTAATTTAACATAAACTTTTTCATGATTATATATTACATTTGTCGCTTTTTTCGTACAAACACTTCCACTCAATACTTCTTCAAAATGATCATTTTTAGGAGAGAAAATATATTTTATATTTCTATTGATTAAATTATCATTTGATACGAGATCAATTAATCGTTTTCCATTTGTTTCAACATTAGCAACAGAATATTTTAAATCTTCTAACATAGTTGTTGTTTCAGCATATAACGTAGGTTCACCACCAGTGATCATTAAACCACCACTAATAGAATCAATTGCTGTTTGGATAAGATCAAGTGAATAATTACCAACAATACTGTTTCTCATTTTAACTTGTGTATCACAAAATGAACAAGATAGATTACAATTTTTAAATCTTGCTAGTAACATTTTTTTACCAGTATCAGGACCTTCGCCCTGCCATGTTGTAATACATTCAATCAGTGGGACTGTATTCATCTCAGTTTTCCTCGTCTATTATTTTATATTTATAATAATATTATTTTGTTCCATACAATTTTTTGCTGATTTAAATTTTTCTTCACTTAATACTTTTATAGATTCTCTAGAACTTCTATATTCATCTCCCAAACCACCCTTAGCTAACGTAAAACTTTTTTTATCGATTGTATATATACTACATGGTTTTGATATTAAATTTACAAATTTTCTAGGAATATTTATTGTATATATCCTATTTTCTAGATCTTTTCCATTATCAGTATAAGTTATTCCCATAGAATCGTCCCACGGAAAACTAAAAGCAGCTATCATTTTTTTAGGACCTGCGTATATCCATTTTTTTTTAGAATTTGTTTCTATGCTAGAAATATTATATTCTTTTTTTAAAAATTTTAAATTTTGAATAGGTGAAGCATGATATAAAAATTTTTTATTATTATAACCAGAAATAGATTCTATCAAATTATACAAATAAGTCATTCTTTATAATACCCTCATATAAAAATAGTTTTCCTACAATTATATGTTCCTAGTAATATAGTTAATTATCGTCTTTTTCAAAACAACTTCCCTTAGAAATTTCATATATAATATGCATATCAGGGACAATAGTCATTAAATTCTTTTTACATATCCATCCAGAAAATAATTTTCTAGAATGTTTACACAACCGACATCGATTGATTTCTTCTTCATGAACTTTTTCACCACATAGTACACACCAATCTCCTGTTTCATCAGTTTTTCCAATGGTTATATGATGTGAACATTTTTTATCAATCATTTCGTTTCTAAATATTCTGGAAAAAGAAATTCTGGAAATGAAATAGTTTTGAATATCGTATCAATAAATTGTTCCCATTCTGCTAACTTGTGGCCTTTTCTTTGAATAATAATATTCTGTAATGTTTTATATGATAATACAACTTCTCTTTCTTGTAAATAACTTTGTGGTAAAGATTTTGATTTTGTACGAATATTTCTTTGTTTTGCTATCATTTTAATATAATCAATATATAAATTAAAATCTTCACTGCTATCAAAATCACTCGGAATAACATCAAATGCTTTTATTGGTAATGAATCTTTATTTAATGTATGCATTGTACTTTCACTTTGTTTAGACATACCAATTCGATACGTATCCATTTGTTTCCACCATTCCAAAGTGGCTTCTATTGAATACCAACAAATCATGTGTTCTAAAAATTTATTATGTCCTTTTCCTCTAGGAGCATTTGTCATTGCAACATTATATGCTCTTTTCTTTCTTTCTTCATTCCACCATTCATCATCAGCAGTTGGATGTTTAAATGATAAACTCAATCCATACATCGCTTCTTCAAATCCAGCTTCGTGTAATTTTCTTATTTTCATTCAAATCACCTTTTTTTCTAAACAGTTAACAAACCAGATCGATTCTGACGATCTACTTCAATAATAGGTTCTAATATTTTTTTATATCTATCTTCAAAAACATATTTTTTCATTGGAGATACATCAATAATAAAATAATCCGGTAATGATTCTTCTGTTTCAGGTAAAGCAATAACATCTAATTTTCTACCATTTTTCATAAATTTCTTATGATAATTAATCATTACTTCTTCTGGTGCTTTTGATTCATTTATACCTTTTATCTTATATAAGAATCCTCTATCACCATGTCTAAAACTATCATACATCAAATCATTCCAATTTAACATAGCTGTAATGTTTTGAGGAATAGCTTTATATTCAGATAAATCTTTTGTAAATGAAATTGATTTGATAACTGATTTATCTCCTTTCCTTAACAATTCATCAAATTCATTAGATTGAATACTTATATATTCCATAATCTGTTTCAATTTAACTTTTTCTTTTCCAAGAACCATGTCTAAAATACCGGATAACATTTCTTTTGTTTTTTCAGGAAAATCAGCTCTTCTTGTTTCTATTCCTCTATGAAATGGTTCATCTACTTTTTTCCCTTCTATTTCAATAATACGAAGAGCATAATGTTTTTTACTGAGAAATAATCCTTTTGACGAAACAAATTCATTTTTTAAATCCAATCTATTATAAGATGGTAATACATTATGCATTCCTACCATATTTATCAGCATTTCATTATTTAAATATGTTTGGATTTCTTCACACCATTTTTTAACATTTTCTATATTTTCATGATTTTCAAAATCTTCAAAACAACAAAAAATAGAATCTGTATCAGATGTAATAATATATGGTGTTGGTCTTCTCGGCATAACATCATCATATATTTCTATTTGTGTCAATGTCTTTGGAATAATCATTTCTTTTCCAGTTTTCATACTTTCCATTTTAGCATCGGCATAAATAATACTATTTTTAATTGCTTCTTGACCAGAACTTGTGATTGCGCCAGCAGATGAAATATTAAAAAATCTAAAAAATTCTTGTGCTAATACGCCATATAAACTATTTGCAATTACTTTATACACCATTTGTTTTGTATTATAAAAATTCTCAAGTAATTCATCTTTCGCTACTTTAGCATCAAACATTTTTCCTTTGTATGCTTTTCGTGATGTCAAAAGATATTCAACAATCGCATTTAGTTCAGAAATTTCTTTTTCATGATTTACATAAAAACAACCATTAATAGTACAAATTAATTTATCATCTTCAATCAATTTTAATAAAACATTTTTTTCAAATATTATAGACTCGTTTTTAAACAATGGATCAACAATAACATTTATTTTTTCCGGTAAATTATCTTTATCATATATAACAGTATGCCCCATTTTAGGATCAGCTAATTTCATAACAAAAGTATCAATACCAATATTATATGTACGAACAATATTTGGATAAAGTGAAGAAAAATCAAAATCAGTTATTGTTTCATATATACCAGGAACTGGTTGTTTTACAAATGCCCCTGCTAAAGATTCTTTCTTTGTATGATAATTAGCATTTTTAGATACTTTGTTTTTCTTTTTCATATAAGAAATAACAAGAGGATCAACCTGTCCGAATGTTGATAAAATACCTGTTAGTGTCGATGAACAAGTAGTTTTCAATTCATGTGCTAAATTGATATGTCCTAATTTATCCTCTAATTTCATCAAAAGAACTGTATCTCGAATACTATATTTGATCAAACCATTGATATCTTTATAATACATATCACCAATCGAATGTTCCATCTGCACTTTTTTAATTCCGATTTCTGCTTCTGCAATGCTATCCAATTTATAACTTGGTTTTGTCGAAAAAGAAAATAATTTATATAATTCTAATTGACAAAAATTCATAATACCGGGTGTGTCAACTTTTCCATATTTTAAATCAACATCAAAGATTCCTAATTTTGAATAATAACTTTGTGATATTCCTATTTTTGGTAATCTATTATAAATATAACACATATCAAAATTCTTATAATTCCATCCAGATGTGCTATCTGGATCAGATTTTTTCAAATGTTTGATATATGCATTTAACATTGATTTTTCATTTTTAAAAACGAAAACAGTTGCATCATCTAGATCAGTTTTTATTTCATCTGTATTATTATCTAATACATATACAAATACATCATTATGATAACCAACAGATATCATATTAATTGGATGTTTTGCTTCTTCTGGATCAGGAAATGCTTTATCACCTTCCATATCAATTTCAATATCACAAAACCAATTGTTCAATATATTTGATACAAAATCTCCTTTATTTTTCAAATGATAATCAATACTATGTTTGATAGGTAATCTAACATCACCTTCGTATGAAATATCAGGATCAATTTCTCTTTTATTTTTCCAAGAAGTTTGATATGCATAGGTATTATCAGCATCAACAATCATTCTTTCTTCAATATCTTCTTTGCATTGATAAAAATAATAATCATCTTTATATTTATGAAAAACTTTTTTATTATCTTTATCTCTGAAAATATATAATACTTCACTACTTGGTTGTAAATACTGAATATCAATAAGACGATATTCGTCTGTATAATATTTTGAGGGGATTGTATAATATTGTAATCCTTCTCCTATCTTTTTAATAGAACTGGATTGTTTTATATTTGATTTTTTACCTGTCATGTATTCTTTAATTTTGGCAAAATCCTTATCATATATTTTATGATAATTTGGATTTTCATCAACAAATTCAGGAAGAAATGAAATAAATATTTTTCTTTTATTCCAATCATATATCTTTCCTCGCATATTAGTTATTCCACCTGAATTTGGTTTAACCAAATCAAATACCCTTGCAACATTTTCTCCAAAACCAACAATCAATTTTGGATTGCATGTTTCGATTAATTCAAATAAATTCTTTCGACAATCCATTGAAATATCTATGAATTCTTCCTCATCCAAACCAGAATCAACTTGACATAATATAGAACTAGTGATTAAATATTTTGTTTTATTTAATTTATATTTATCAAATAATTCATAGAATTTAGAATTGCCTAATGGTGAACATGCCACTTTATTTTTAAAATCATTATCATCAAAATAATCCATGACAATAACTAAATCGACTTTAGACAAATCTTTTACACAATTCGTATTTGCTATAAGAGATTCATTTGTCAAAAGTTTACATTTGGAACAATCTGCTTTAGATGCTTTTATATTCATATCAAAATCCTCAAAAAAAAAATAAAATTTCTGTCATTTCTATGTTGTGAAAAATTTTTTTTCTAACTCTATTTTTTTATATATAAAACCCGCAGATGCCCAGTGTCTTTAACCTAGGCTGACAACAATGGCCGTCACCTAGGTACCGTTAAAACATCGACACCAGGCTGGGCATCTGCGTCAAAATATTAAAGAGGTCAATCAATAATATTTTGATTTATTTTTATAAATTGGAGGTGTCAGCAATTTCCAAAAAATTGCATCATCCAATATTTTAAAAAACTGACTATCTATCACTCTATACTCCATTGATGGATCACATGTTTTTGTTTGTGGTGTGTATATTAAAATCCTTTTTCCTTTTGGAGGCATTTCATCTTCTCTATGTATCCAATCCATACACCACCTCATTTAATTTAATAGTGGATGTCTGGATTAACCAACATAATCCAGACATCCACAGCAAATTATTTATCAAATAAATTTTTGAAAAATAATTTGATTCTTTGAACAAAACCATATTGAATTTGGTGATATTGTTTTTCAATATCGTCAAAATACACAAGTGAATCGATTATTCGCACAAAATTTCTTGGTACAATTTTATGCGATCTTCTATCCCACATATTCAATTCAATATAACTTTTCCGAATAATAATTACCCCAATTCTTTCAATTTCTTCAAGCCATGTTCGAATACTATACCCCTTACCATTCGCACAAACAGATTTATAATCTTCACAGACATCATATATAACAGAGAAAGGAATTTTTAAATTTTTTTTGTTATACATTTTCAATATAAAATAATATAATTTTGCTCGAAGTTGCTTATCTGTGAAAATTTTATCCAACTTAAATTTGATCTCTTTTAAATTTGGATTTTTATCTGGTACTATATAAACCGTTCCATTATTTCGCATTTCGTACCCCCATACCAGAACATTTATGACAGATAACTGTTGCGACCGATGTTTCTGATTCGATCATTACTTTTCCACTTCCTCTTGTAAGACCAAAAGGAGATTGAATCGCACATGTTTTACAGAACGATTTTCCCTTTTTTGCTGTTCCATTACAATCAGGACACAACACCAAGTGATAATATTTCTTTGGAATAACATATAAACCCGAACCCCGACATGTCCAACAAATATCATGACCAATTACATCAATTGTATCACGAGCATTTAGTCGATATTTGAATCCAATTTCTTTTATCCAATTATGGATTTTTTTAAAATCAGATGCTTTATTCATTTTCTCGTTCATTGACAAATGATGCCAGAAATCAACGTAAAAATTATGAATATCGTTAAAAGTAAAACTACATTTTTCTGATGGTTCGTTGATAAACTTTAGTAATGCTTTATTCACTTCCTCTGGTGCTGATTCTGAAAATGCCATTTCCTTCAACACCTGATAATTTTCGAATTTCTTTGTGTTTGTATGTATCATCTCCATTTTTTAAATCTCCTTTTTAAAATGGATTTTTATATCTATACCAATAATCGACTCTCAATTATTTGTAAAAATATAGATATATTTTGTCATCATTTGATATATATAACATTTGATAGATAGTCTAATTTTTTATACCGAATCAAGTTTATATTTCTCATATAAAACTCTAGCTTGATTATGATGTCCTGGTAATTTCAAAGCATGTGATGGAAATTTTAATCTGATAATTATTTTCCGTCCAGTTGATATACTGAATCGTTCTGCTTGATCTATATTTTCCCATGCCCTAACTGGTGGTAATATAAATCCACCAGATTGTTTATATTTATTAAGTTTCTTAATAGTACAAACATGATAAACCACCATAGATACCTCCTTTTTATAAATCCCATGTAAATTCTATTTTTCTATCATCCAATGCTCTTTCAAAATCATCATAATTTTGATAATTATGATATATCGATTGTGCTATTTTTACATCATTCATATAATAAAAACAATAAATTCGATGAAAAAATCTAATTTGTATTTCATTTTCTTTTCTTATTTCATTTTCCATTTTTTCTCCTTTTATCCAATTAAATTACATTATTGTATATTTGTTATAGATAGTAGGATCTGATCTCACTATCTATAACAAATTTTCATTAAAAAATACAGGTCTCTTGATTTTTACTAAAATAACGGGAACATAATATTGAAAGGATTTACTGAAAATTTGTCTACTGTAGACAATTGTATTAATTTCAATTTTTTGTTTGGAGGTTTCACAATGAAACATATTCTAACAGAAGCTTATGCAACCACACGTAAGCTCACCGGGATCGATCCATCAAAGCCCGGTAACATCCGTCAGATTCTATATAATGATGACGCTTTCAACACTTATGTTGATGGTCTGAGTGAAAGTATTGAATCTACTAATGATAAAGAAGGCTTTCGTACATTGTGCGAAAACACTCGTATCAATCTTCTGGAAAACTCTATGTTCCAGATCAATCCTTATGAATCTTTAGCTCTTCCTGTCCTTCGTGTATTTTATCCGAAACTGGTTGCTAAAGAAGCTGTTACTGTTTCTCCTATGGATAAACCAGAAAGTGTTAAACCTTTCCTGAAAGCTTCCTTTGAGAAATATCCTTTTGGTCCAACTGATAAATACAACGCTCCTTCTATTACAGAAGATATTTCAAATGGCCCACAGATTGATCATACTATCGCTGGTGCATTAACGGTTCCTCAAGAAGCTTTTGATCTGCTTGGTCTTGCTGGTCTTGATATCACAAAAGCACATCTGGAACGTGATTTTGAAATTACTCTCGTAGATGATGGTGCAACGCCTACTGCTGTTAGTATTGTTCCTGCTGTTGAAGGTCATTTCTCTGCTGCTGTTGATATGGGTGGTGTAACAGATGTTATTTCTGGTTATGTTGATTATCTGAATGGTACTATCAGTGTTTCTTCTGCAACTGGTGCTATTACTTCTATTGAATATAAAGTAACTACTTCTCTTGAAGAAAACAAAATCAACCCCAAAGTTAAATTAGAAGTAGATAAGATTCGTCTGTATGCGAAAGATCGTGAAATTTCTGCGAATTGGAGCATTCATATGGAACAAGACATGAAGGCCCTGTTTGATCTTTCTATGCAGGCTGAAATTGTTTCTGTTCTTGGTCAGCAGATTGCTCTTGATATTGACCGTGAAATCATCTCTGCTCTTTTAAATGCTAACTTGTCTCTAAACCCTGCTAGTCATCGTGATTCATTTCAACGTGTACCCCCTGCTGCATTTACATGGGGTCAAAAAGCATGGCATGAAAACATTCTCGTTAAGATGAATGAACTGTCTGCACAAGTATACACCGATACAAATATCGATCAAGCTAACACCATTCTTTGTAATCCAATTGATGCTGCTATTCTTGAAGATATTAACACCTTCCGTTATGCTGGTACTTCCAGTGAAAATGGCGAACTTGGTTTCCGTGAAGCTACTGTTAATGGTGGTAAATGGAAAGTATTGACTTCTTCTGTTGTTGCCGCTGGCGAAATGCTGATGGTTTACAAACCTGTAGAAGAAATTAAATGTGTATATCTGTATTGTCCTTACGTACCAGTTGTCTTATCACCGTACCCTCTTGGTGCTACACCATCACTGACCATTCTAAGCCGTAATGCTAACGCTCTGGTTCGGTCAGCTGGTATTGCTTCACTACAAATCACATAAGTTATTGCTTAATTAGTGATTGAATCATCCCCTCTATGGATTAATTTCCATAGAGGGGATTTTTTTGCGTTAAAAAGATTTGATATTACTTTCTATATTTCCGATCTGCTCCTAGTTTTCCTCCCACCTATCCTTTCTATTAAAATTTAAAAATATATTTCTATTTGTCACTATTAAATATATATAGCAAATCAATTTTCTCCATATATACAATCCTCATACACATATAATATTCATTTATCTTTACTTCCCACACCACTTCTTAATTCTTACAAAAACCAATTCGTTATATATATCAAATGATGATCTACATGAGATCTATATTTTTTTAATTTCCAAAGAGGAAAAGGAGAAACATCACAATGGCAGCAAAGCGTAAAATTTTCAATGAAACAAGTGGTTTAGAGTCATTCGACGAATTATTGTTATTTTTATTAGCAAGTGGGGCACAAACGATTTCCGATCTGGAAAAAGGATTTGAAGAATTTGAAAACAAATCATCACAAAGTTATATCAAAAAAATTCTCGATGTCTTTGAAAATTCACTCATTCGATTTTTAATTATTGAAAATAAAAATTCTCAAATGGTGAAAAATGGTAGAGTATTCAAAGTTATTACATATACTTTATGTGATGATGCGAAAAATATTGATGTTAGAAATTTAGCAGCATTAGTAGGAAACAATCTGTTATCTACATACAACATATTTGTTAAAAAATATCCAGAATTGGAAAAATATTTTAACAAAACTGTCATAATCGATGATTATGACAGACCAGAAGAAAATCTCCCTGATGAAAAATCGCTCTGTGAGATTATTATTTATTTATTGTTTTATAAAGGACAAATGCGAATATGTGATATGGTTGAAAAAATAACCGAATTATATGGTAAAAAACTTTATAGCGAACTTGAAATTATGGGATGCATCCGAAATGTTCTTTCAAAGAAACAGATTTTTAATCTGATTTCTAAACTGAACATGACAAATGAAGCAAGATATACATATTTCCTCAAAAAACAAGTATTTTCAGATGGTGTCAAATACGAAGAATTAGAAGAATTATGTAGCATCGAAGATGTTAATGATTTTTGTCTTATAGATTTTCTGAAAAAATATAAACATCTAAGAACCTATTTTGATAAAAAGCCAATCACCAAAGTAAAATTGTTGAAACATAATGATCTGTCAAAGAATCATTTAGTAGAAACTATCTTCTTTATCATGTTATTGAATACCACATTTGATTCATTATCAACAGATGAGATATATAAAAAGATAACTGAATTGAATCCTAGTTTGTCACAAAGATATAATATCAATAATATAGATTCAATTTTTGAAGAATTCGGAGAACTCCCAATCAAAAATATTTTTGTCCAGTATGTATCTGCTGATAATAATATTTTTAAATACGGTGTCAGATCAGAAGCGATAGAGAGCAATATTACTATTGATGATATGTTTGATCTGTATATGCCTGATCGAGGAGCAATCGAAAGTTTCTGTGAAAAATATCCAAATCTGAGAAATCTGTTCCCATCATTTGATATTTCATCTCCGGTTGTCACAACAATCGAAATCAAATCTGATGAAACAAATGATATGTCAAACAAAGAAACAGATGAAGATGTCAGTGATATTGGAGATACGATTGATCATATGAAAGAAAAATTGAATTTAGATACAGATGAAATCCCATGTGAAATCAGTGAAACAACTTTAACAAAAGATATCTCAGATATGATAAAAAAATTATTGAAAGATATCTCGAATGAAAATATTACCATTAACATAAATGTTAGTGGTGATTTAATCATCAACAATTAAACATGAAAAGAAGCATGAAGAATTTATTTCTTCATGCTTCTTTTTTTATATTTAGAGGAGGTTTTTGGTTTGATAAAATCACTATGGGAACATCAAATTGGTTTAAAAAATTATGTACACGCTAGATATAAAAAACAACCATCATCAAATGTATTGTGTATATCCCCAACTGGATCAGGAAAATCTACAATCGCAGCCATCATCGCACAGAAATTCAAAAATACTTTAATTATATCTCATCGTATAGAATTGATCAATCAAATGAGAATAGAATTTGAAAAACACAATGTTAAGAATTATTTGATCACCACACCATCAAAAGCATTGTGTGTTTTTCATAAATATTTTGATTCATTGATTATTGATGAAGCACAACGATCATGTGCATTGACATATAAAAATTTAGCATTTCGATTTAGAAATAAAATGATATTGGGATTGACTGCTACACCAGTTAGAACAGATGGTAAATTACTAGGAAAAATATATGATTATTTTATAGAGGGCCCTCAAATTCCTGATCTACAGGAAATTGGTGTTTTGTCAAGAACAGTTGACTTGTGTTTTCCGTTTAACATAGATATTTCAGATGTTCCCATATCAAAAATAACATATGATTATGAACCAGATTATTTAGCACACAAAATGAGAAATGTTAAATTATATGGAGAAGTAATTAAAGAATTCAAAAAAAATTCTTTAAACAGAAAAAATATTACGTATTGTGTTAATATCAAACATGCTATGGATATGACAGAATATTATAGGAATCATGGATTGAATGCAGTTTGTGTTTCTAGTTACACAAGTTTCAAAGATAGAATGGAAATATATAAAGATTTTGTTGCTAGTAAAATTCAAATTCTTGTGAATTGTATGATTTATACAGAAGGGATAAATGTTCCAGATGTTTCATCTATCACTTCATTAAGACCAACACATTCATTAGGTTTGCATTATCAAATAAATGGAAGAGGTATTAGACATTTCCCAGGCAAGAAAAATTGTTTGCTCATAGATCATAGTGGGAATATTCAGCGACATGGTTCTATAAGTGATCGTCGTGATTGGAAATATGAAATAAAAAATAAAAAATTACAAAAAAAGATCATATATGGAGAAGAATCAGACAATCCAAAAAAGAGAAATATTAGATATAAAATTTATGAAGCAGTGGATTTGGATTATTATGTAAATCCAAAAAGAAAAATGGATGCTAGTATGGCTATGCGAATTATTGTCGAAACAAATAATAATTCGAAAACTATTGAGGAAATATGTAACCAATATGGTTATACTTTAGATAGTTTTATATTATTTATCAATAAAAACAAAGGATATAACAAATATTATTCGAAATAAAAAAATCCCCTTATAGTCAAATGTCTATAAGGGGATTTTTTTTATTTTTTATCTAAAACAAGAGACAATTTTCTGTACCGAATACTAATATCTTTATCAGTTAATTTATCCAAATTCATCAATATTTTTTTAACATCAACTGTCAATGTACTTTGGTATATTTTACCTGTTGATATCAATTTTTCAATAACTAATAACAAAGATTTTTTTATTTTTAATGAATTATAATTTGACGATAATTTATCAATTTGTTCTTTCATCTCGTCAATATTACTGCATATCATTTTTAATTGTCTTTCATTTTTTTTAAAATCTTCTTTTTTATTTCTGATAGTTTCGTCAACCATCGGACCCATCAAAGAAATAATATTCGTAGCTAATTGTTCTTTAGCTTTAATAGGTTCTGTTATATACAAATCAACATCTGCGATATCTGTTATTTCAGTATTCATCTTGATTTTTCTCCTTTATTTTATATGATATTTTAGTTAAAAACGCTATATCATATATTCATTTATACTCATACTTATTATATATATTAATTAGTAATACCAAACGATTAATAATTTTGAATACAAATCATGTCAATATACAATGGTGTATAATTGAAAGGGAATGATTTATATTCAAAAATAATAATTCCAAAGGAGGAATTATGAAAAAGTTAATGGTTGTTTTGACTATGGTCGTAGTATTTTCTTTCAATATCAGCAATAGTTTTGCTGGTGAATACTTTTTCTGTGATCGCTACGCAACGATCACCGGAGCGATAACCGGGATACAGTATCCTGAGACATCATCTGATATCTGTCTCGACTTCTTGTTGAGACAGGCTTTCATCCGTGATCTAACTGATTCGAATCAGTTAGACGCTCTGGTGTATTTATGTAGTACACCAGACGGAAAGAAAGCTTTCCGTCATTTCTTCAAAGAGGGTTATGAGAAACTCTCTTATGAAGAAAAATACACAATCAATCGCTGGCAAGTGGAATATCGTTCCACCTCAGCGATAGAGGCAAAAGAAATCGTGGCTGGAAAAATCCGGCAACGATTAAACAATTTAACCAGTGAGGATTTTGATATCCTCGCTAAGGAACTAATAACTGAAATGGAAACGAATTAATCCGTTTTAGTTATAGGGTGCAGCACTATAAATTGAATTAAATTTATAGTGCTGCACCATCAACAATTTTAATTTTTTTTGAAGATTCGTACTGACAATTAAATATCACCAGTCAATTCATCCAATAATCTTTCTCGTTGTTCATCTATATTAAACATTAATTTTTTATTATTATTTTTAATTTTTTCAACTGCTTTAATAGCTTCATCTAATATAATTTTTTTTGATTTGATAGAAGCTATTAATTTATTTAAATCATTTGATATTCCAGATAATTGATCATTTTGAAAATGGATATCAGATACACATACATTATGTATCTCTGATACTATTTCTCTCATTCTTTCTTTAGAATCCAATCCTTTGTTAAAATCGACTACTGATTTGGCTAGTTCTACTTTCATCTTATACCCTCATCTAAAATTTAATCTATCTTTTTTCTCAAAACTTCAAATTTTTCCTTCAATGCTTTGTGTTGTAAATATGTATTAGAACCCATGTGACCAATCATATCTGCACATTCTTTTCTATCTATACATTCTGATGTTTTCCCATGTGCATGTCGAAGAACATCCATTTTATATTCTAAAAAATGCAACTCATTATCCATGATATTCAATTTCAAATATCCTTTTTGATTTGCAAATTTTTTCTTAATTATTTCTTTTCTTTTATCAAATTGTTCTCTATAATGTTTTATATAACCATTAACATATTTATCCATGAAAGCAGTTATTGACAATTTTTCTCTTGAAAAGAATCCTTCCATCAAAGATTCCTCTAAAAGTATATCAAAATTTTCAAAAATATTCATGATTTATTACACCCATTTACCAAAAAATTTAATCATTTGTGTTTCAACTAATTTGTCAAAATAATTAGGAAGATAACACTGATCACCAACACATATCAATCCATTTTCACATTCAGAAACATTTTCTGTCAAAAACATATTCATCGAATCTAATTGTTCACTTTCAAATCGCATTTGACTGAAATCGACGACAGCTGCTTTATGAGAAGGTCGAGAAACAGCATCATATGATATAATTGTTAAAGGACCTTTAACAGTATTATTACCATTAATAAATTGAAGATCACCCATTCCTCTCATAGAAAATCCCAAACCAATTTTATCTCTCAACAAACCATTTAATTTATATCCTTGTTCAGTCAATGTTGTTTCCATTTCTGCTTTTAGATTTTTCCCTTCGAATTGATAATCAGTAATAATATGACTAGTATTATCTAACATTACTGATGTTTGTCTAACAGCATCAAATTGTCGATTACCAGATGGAATAGGATGGTCTAATTCGTTCATAAATGCCCGTACTTTCATTCTCTCACGGCAATCATTCATACCTTGTGTAAGAACAGATTTAGGGTATACACGTTTGTTTCTATTAGGTTCATCACATGTCTGAATAATACAACGAAAAATTGATTTATTCTTTAATGTTTTAACTATTTCTGCTTCTTGTAAAATAGAAGATTCAATAATAAATTTCATAATCAATTACCTTTATTTTTTAATATTTCTTATATGATACAGAACTTTGTCATAATCTACTTTTTTGTCTTTGAACAGTATTCTATATGTAACTTTTTTATTATTTATTTTGCATAAAACCAAATCATCAAAAAAAATATTTCCTCTTTTTATTGCTTGGAGGAAAGAAAAAAATTTAGATGTTGTATATGCAGATTTAAACGATTTTAAATCAACAGAATAAAAAAATATTTTTTTATGTCCTACTGGTGCATTTTTAAATAATCTATATATGTATTTAAAAATAATATCACCATATCTATTTTGATATGTTACTGGTGAATACATTTTATCAATTTCACTTATATAAACTGTAGAATCAACAATTGAATTTTTATTTTTTGGCGTTTTATTTGGAGTATTTACTATGTATAATTCATCTCTATATTCTTTAATAACTTCTCCTGTCAGGTGTGTTCTAGGCATATCTGTATTTGGTAAAGAAACATTCCTAAAATCTAATTGTCTAAAAGATAATTTTCCTTTATCGATTAAAAAATTAGAATTTTCACTAAAATACATTATATAATAAGGACCTTGATCAACAGGAAATTTAAATCCTTTATATACTCTTATTGGTAAAGCTGTGCTATAATCCAGCATTTTTCTTTTTATGTTTATTAACGTATTTTTTATATTTTTTCTTTGTTAATTCATACACATCTTGAATAAATTTATAATACATTATGATAATTTCATCAATTTTTTCTTTGTATTTATCATAATTATTTATAACTAGATCGAACAAAGTAATAGCTTTTGTTAATACATTTTTTACTTCATCAAATTCTTCTTCAACAAAAATTTCTAAATGATTCCTAACTGCTATTAATCGATAATGAATTTGTTTCAATTCATACATTTTACCAACATCTTCTAATGTTGTTTCGCCTTCCATACCAGTATCATCTTGAAATTCATTTTCACCTTCCATATCAGTATCATTTTGATATTGATCTTCTGTATTTTCTTCTGGTGGATTTTGTTGAGGGGGAATATTCTCTGTATTTTCTTCTTGAGATTCTTCTGGAATATTCTCTTCTGGTGGTTCTTGTATATCTTCATTTGATCCCTGATCTTTTTGACTCTCTTTTTCATCATCATTTTTAATTTCAAATAATACTTTAAGAGATTCTATCAAATCATTATTTTTACCATTGATCAAATTATCAATTTTATCATTAGATGTTTTATCTATTAATAATCGAAGAGATTCGACCAAAGTTTTTTCTTTAGTATGCATTTTGATCTTCATCCTCCCCTGTTTCTATATCCTCTATTTTTTCTTTTGTTTTATATTGATCAACTTCATCCCAATCGATTTGTGTTATAAATTTCTTTTTTGAATATTCCAAAGGAACTCCTAATTCTTTTAATGAATTCACCATTGTTGCGATATCACTTATGTATTTACTTTGTCTTTCAAATTGAAGGCTTTGTGGTGCTGGAAAATTTATCAAATATCTATCTTTAAATTCAAGTGAAAAATCTGGATCAATGATTTTATATACTTTAAAAATCAATTCTGATATTTGATCATTCATATATTTTTGATGGTGTATAATAGTTCTGGCAAATAAAATATTTTCTTCTGATAAAGTATTTTTCCATGTAGTGTTTTCTTCCAAACCAAGAAATTGTCTAGGTACTCCTAAAGAAGCAACTAATTGTCCAATTAGTTGCAATATTTCATCTGTTTTACCAGCTGTATCAGCACGACCCATTCCATCAAATGTTTCAATATCAACAAATGCTTTACCATCTTTTTGTGGAATATATACATCTTCAAATGTTGATATATTAGAAGGAATTGTGTCAACAGAACCAAAATCATCTACAGAAACTTTTCTCTTTTTAAATGATTCTTTCATTTTTTGAATCAAACTAGCAGCATCTCTTGGCAAACCAATTTCTATTCCAATTTTTCGTTTTTCTGTCGACCTACTAATTCGTTGAATAGTCAATGCTGTTTCGAGTGATATAACCAATTTTGCGGTAAATTGACAAGAATCAAAAATGGATTCCCCATAAGGAAAATAACGTAAACTAGGTACATTAAAATGTACCATTTTATCAGGAGGGATATATCGAATCGTCATATTATCATGACGATTAGAACTCTTAATAAATTGTGTAATAATATCTTGTAAATCACTATTTGTTTGAGAATCTAAATTTTTAATAGTGATTCCTTGTTTTTCGATACCAAGAAGAATTTTTTTACATATGTTATTTACATATTGTTCTTCAATTGATAAATTATGATGCATTTGATATCGAGGAAAAACTAAATAACCAAAACAAATTGGATATAATTCACTTTGTAATTTAACTACTTGACCTGGTCTATGATAAACAATTTTTACATTTTGTGATGCAATATTTTTCTTATCATCAGTACCGTTCTTTTTATCATCTATTTCGTCTGGGATTTCTTGTGCTTGAAAATCAAGAATAACATCAATTTTATCTTTTTCTAATGTTGGAATATCATGCGTCAAATTCGTATATTCATAATTTTCTGTTATTGTTTCGATATCATCTTTATTTTTAGAAACATTAGCTGATTCTGTTAAAATAGATTTACTTGTAAATACTTTTTTTGCATCAGAAATTTCTGCAAAATAATCTCCAAGATGCAGTGTAGTTTTTACAATCAAACCAATATTTTTTTCAATATTCAAATCAGTTATTAATTTTTTTATTTCTTTTGTTTTAATAGATTGATCTGATGAAGTAGAACCTGATTCTTTCTCAAAAACATTCAAAGAAATTTTATTTATATCATCAGGCGATAATATATTATCAACTAATACATCTAACGCTCTTTTACAGTAATTGATATATGCTGTAATCGAACTGTAAGCATTATAACGAGCTATTCTTCTTCCATGTTCACTACCAATTGTACCATTTCCACCATAATTCAAATCATTCATATTTTTGAATGATTGAATATTACTAGCAGATTTAGAAATCATTGTTTGAAGATAATCAATATAACCAACTCTACCAGAGTTGTTTCTATATGTCAAAATATCTTCAATTGATTGATCTAAATCAGTATCAATCGATGATGATTTAACTCCTATTAATGTCGTTTTTAAATCATTAAATGTTTTTTTAAAATCTACCATTTTATATATTAGCCTCTATTGTCTGGCTTGTTGTCTAACTTTAGATGCAAATCTTTTATGTAACATATCTTGGAATTTTTTATATTTCTTTTTATATTTGATCATTTGTTGATAAGCAGGATCCCCTTTCTTTTTGGCATAATTTATAGACAATTGATGCATTGCTTTTGCTATTTTTTGAGCTCTTGTTCTTGTTACTAATTTTCTTGTTGTTGCTTTTCCTTCTTGTAAAGCAATTAAATAATCATCTAATACTGACATAATCAACCTTCTTGCATTTGTTTGTTTATAGCAGATTCTTTGATTGCATCATTCTCATAATGAGAATCAAAATATGTTAATGCATTAACATAAAAAGCATGTTTATCACCATAATATTTTACAAATTGACTAACCATCCAATCTCCCATCAAAGTATTAATCAATTCTAAATATTTATGTTGTATATCTTTTATATCTTCTTCTTTAGGAGATAATCCTTCTACTGAAAATACTAATATATTGTCTTTATATATTGTTGTATATGATTTATCAAAATAATATTCAGCTAATGTTTCATAATCTTGATATATTTTCATTCTTTTTAAATCAATAATATTGATTAAATAATTTTTTATTATCGATAAAATAGAAAATACAACTCCTATCACAGGTATATATAATGCAATATAATACCAATTGATATCATACATTTGACGATTCCTCATTATTCGTTGTATCATTAATAGATACTTTATCAATATTTATCTGTTCGACAATAATTTCCTCGTCAAATTCCATTTCTTCTTCAATTCCTTCTGTAATTTCTTCTAAATCATTTTTCAAATCTAATATTTCGTTTTCAGGCAAATTGTCGAATATATATTTATCTGTATTTTGAATAACTTCTATTACGTCTATTCTACTGGGTTTAAAAACAATATCTCCACTACTTGTTCGAATAATAGAAATTTTATTAGACGAAAAAATATTCGATATCATTTGTGTGAATTTATGGTCATCAATAGAACTTTTATCATACAAACTAATTGGGGTATCACTTCCATTTCTATAAATCATAATCTGTCTTACTTTAATATCACTCATCTTTTTATAATCTCCATTTCTCGACTAATTTTAAATATTTGCTAATAATTGTTTTAATATATCATCACTATCTATATCAATATCTATTTCTATATCATTTTCTATAGAATCAAGATAATCATTTGTATCTTCAACAATTTTTTCTTTTTTAACAATATTGGGCATTCTATTCATACTTCTTATTTTATTTTCTTTTTTAACAATATGTTTTAATCTATTATTCGTATCTATATCTTCCATGATTTTATTATCAGAAGATAATTGTTTTATTTTTTCAGGTTTTATTACTGATGAACTATTATATATTTTTTTTATAGCAACAGAATCATCTATAATGTCATATAACGAAATCGATTTAAATTCCAACATTTTTTTATATCTAGACAAATCAGATTTTTTAATTGTTAATTTAACAGGTGTTCTAAGAATCCTTCCTCTATGTAAAATTTCACACCCAGATTGTTTGATGTATAAAATCATTTATATTCCTCTTAATTTCAAAATCACCTCGATATAATTCTTATAATAGTTTTATATCGAGGTGATTTATTTTTTATACACGAATTTTATTTGATTTTATTTCAGATACTTTAAAATCATCATCATCATCTAATAATAGTTCATCAGATTCGGAAATATTTTCATCTTCTATCATATCAGTATCTTCAATTTCCATAATCAACCATTCTAATACAGAATCTTCAATTCCTTCTGTGGTGACTTTTGTATGCATTGGATTTTCTTCATCAATGTCATTTGCAATATTATCATCATCATCAGAAAATGGTGAATCAATACCTGTTATATCACCAGAAACACTAGTTTGTTCGCTAATAATAGATTCAATATTATCAATAAGATATTCATTATCAGTAATATCTTCATTCAACATCGCAGATAATTTATCTGTAAAAGATACTTCTACATCATCAGATTCTTTTAATTCTTTATCTACATCTAATGGATTTTCATCTTCATCTTCATCTTCCTTCTCATCTTCATCTTCCTTCTCATCTTCATCTGTCACTTCTTCATCTTCTGCCATTAAAATAGATTCTAATTTAGTTTTCGTACTCTTATCGATAATAACATCTTTACTAGCATCATCAACTTCTTCTTCCTGATCTCGTTTTTCACCAGCAGTTGTTGCTATATCGTCTGCTTCGAACAAAGAATCTGTATCAATATTTTCTTCATCTTCTAAAAGAGATTCAATATTTTTTATTTTTTCATCATCTTCTAAAAGAGAATCAACATCTTCCATTTTGTCTTCATCCTCTAAAAGAGATTCGAGATTAGATGCAATATCTTCATCAATATCATCAGATTCTTCAAAAAGAATTTCTTCTAAATCAACAACCATTTCTTTCAGAGTTTTTTCAGTAGGTTGATCTGTTTGTGTAGTTGAAGTAATAATATCTTCTACACGCTTTTTAACACCATCGATTTCCTTCTGATCTTTTTCACCACTTGTTACAGTATCGGGATCATTTACTTCAACAACACTTTCGCCTTCATTCCCCTCACCTTCAAAATAATATTTTTTGAGGATATCAGCAGCACTCTTATGTGTTTTCAATTCTCCATTACCATCGTAACCAAGAATAGGTTCAACCATAGGTCCTAGAATATCAGATGTTTTAGTTGTATCAGCTTCCATTAAACTTTCTTTTAGAACTGAAATGTAAGTAGACTTTTTCATTTTGAACTCCTAATTTTTAGAAATTGGTATCTTTATGATACCCAAAAATATTTATAGAATTTTTTCAATCAGTATGAATATATTCCTTCATATTTGTGTTCCTAGAAAATTAGTAAAAATGGATTTTTAAATATTTAAAGTCTGGTTAAGAATTTTTGCTTTTGAATCATTCAATGGAATAGTTACCGCAGATGGTTTCTGAACAATCATCAAACCAGAATTAGCCGCATCATCTATCTTTTTTTGATTATTAATATCAGCGTTATTAGAATTATCTATTATCGGACGAATAAATTTATATTTTTCAAAATCTACTTTAAAATCAATACTTAAATCAGATGTACCTGATCTATTCTTTCCAATTCTAAAATGTACAATTGCATCGTCGTTTATATTTTTAGCTTGCATTGATATATAATCAGCGTGATGAACTTTCTCCATCGATTCACCCATCATATCAACTCTCAATTCATCAGCTGATTTAACACTATATACTCCTCTATTTAACTGTGTAACCGTTAATAATGGAATTGTATGTGTAACTGCTATAGATTTTAAAGAAAGAGTTATATCCCCTAATTCATGCCTATATGCATCCCTAGATACATCACAACATAACAAATCTAAATAATCAACACCAACCAATTGAATATTATCTTTTCCATGTACTTGACTAACTTCTGAAATAATAGAATCAATATCCATTGGGGTAATCGATCTAGATTGAAAATATTTAATTATGAATTTTATATTTCCAATATTAGCAATTTTATTCATAATCATTTTTTTAATAGTGTCTTTTCCTTTTTCTTTTATATCATGTAAAAATTCACCAGTTGTTTTACCAAAAAGACTTTGATATATTCTCATAAATGTTTCATCTATTTGATTCTCTAAAGTAATCAAAAGATATACTTTAGGTTTTTTATCATCTTCAATAACAGCTCTTTCTGCTTGTTTTAATGCAGATTGTATCATTATATTATCTAATAATGTTGATTTCCCCGAACCTGATCCACCACCAAACATATATAATCTTGATTTTTCAAAACCACCATAAAATACTTTTTTATCAAATATTTCTATCCCTGTAGGAATTCTATTCTTTTTATCATATTTTTGTTCTATCATATCCAACACTGCTTCATAATCATCGCTAAAAATGTCAATATATGAAGCAGACTCTACTTCTACTATTCTATTGCTATGAACAATATTCAAATATAATTCTTTAATCAAATTTTCATATTTAATAATAATATCATCAATTGATTCATAAGAACCATTATCGATATCAGATAAAATATCAGTCACATGATGGTAATCTTTTACCATGTGTGTATATTTTTTTCTCATTCTGACTTGTTTGATACAACTATTTATTTGATTTATTGTAAGCTCATCCGTTCTTTTCTTTTCGATATAATCAATCAAATCTGCATATTTAGGAGTCATTGAAATACTATCAATGATAGATTCTTCGTTTTTCCCTTCTAATTTCATTTTACATATTTGAAAAATACAATCAATTTTATTTTTCAAAATTACTGGTGTCTCATAACTAGTTGTATAGAAATTAACAATTTCTTTCAAATCAGAATAAAACGACATTGATTTTTTCATCTGTGGATTATTATTTAATAATACTAAATAACATGTATCTATAAAAATACTTGTAATCATTAAATCACCTTTAACATGTCATCAAATCTTCTTTTTTCGACAATTTAATTACTTCGTCTTTTGCCATAAATGTATCAACTATATATTTACAATATTCTTCATCCAAACTAGATAAAATATCTAATGATTTTGCTAAACTAGATGTTTTCACAGTTTGTTTTTTTGTCATTTTTCCGCTATTTAAATATTTTGTAAAATTGATATTCTTATGATTAAATTCTCCTATTTCCCCTGCTTTATATAAACCATATGTATTATCAACATATTGACGGATAACAGTTTGCATTTCAGAATAAAAATCTAACATATATAACATTGCATATGCTCTAAAATCATCGTATATCGTACCTGTTTCTGGATTATAAATTGAATCCAATCCTAGTTTCTTTAGATTAAACTTTTCTGACATCATATCGAGTTTATTCAACAAATATTCATCAGTTGTAAATTGTGTATTATAGAATCTTTTCTTTGATCGTTTACTTCTTATATCAGTCTTTTTAACAGAATTAGATTGTTCATCTAATATATACAATTGCCGACCCATCATTAAAGATTTAAACAAACCACTACTATCATATGTGATATCCAGATCAATTTCAAATTTTTCATCAACATGTTTTCTAAACATCTCATAAAACATTATATCTCTAAAATTAGAACCACCCAAAACATGAAAATTTAATTTCTTTCTTTTAAATTTTATACAATCATTTAATAATGGAACCAAAGGTAATACATATGCAATACATGGTATAATCATATCGCTTTGGAGATTAGCTACAACTCCTCCTGTTGCATGATATTGAAATTTATCAAACAAATTATTTTCATTTTTTATTTTATTAAATATTTCCCATTGTTTAGGAGTTCTAAAGTGATGCACATATATTAATTTATTTCTGACATGATCTGGCATATTAGCCGCCATATTATATGTTTTATAATTCCAGTCATATACTTCTTGCCAATTATCATATATAACACAATCTGGTCCCGGTGGTAAATCTAATATAAATGCTCTGTCATATACATCATGATGTTCTACTAAAAATTGATGAAATAATTCAATCATTTGTTCTGTAGATTTCTTTTCTATTCTACCACTTGCTGCTTGATATCCACCAGAATCAACATAAAAATCAACATCTGCTAGAAATCCTTCTTGCCTAGCTAACCTAAAAACTTTAGCTTCTTTTTCGACATATTTATGACGTTTTTTAATATCAGCATAATCTTGTCCAAAAGAATGTAAGATACCACTTATGATTTGTGGTATCATTTTTCGTATATCTTCTACTGTAAAATGATCATCAAATCTACTAACTTCACCAGTTGAATCTCCTCTCATGAAACGAAATAACGTGGATGATAAAGTTTCAAAGCCAGCACAAACATAACCTGATTGAATCTGATTCATTTATCTATTTCCTCTAAAATCAAATTTTTAAAATAATTTTATTCTGTATTAATATGTTCCTAGTATATTTATTTCCAACACCAGATATTGAGACAAAAAAATTTCTGAATTATCATAAAATTATAATTCAGAAATTTTTATCTTTTTAAATATATTGTATATACAAATCTTTTATTTTATTAATCTCATTGATTATATATTTTTTATCACCACGTTTATCATTAGCACTTTTATAACAAATATTTCTTAATTTGTTCCAATTGGAATCTACATCATCACAAATTCCATATTTTTTCCCATAAGAACATTTATCACATTGTAGTCTATTTTTAGTATTATTAGCAGAACAATATGGACAATTTAAATAAGAACTACAAAAATGACTAAATATTCTTATATCATTGTGATTAAAATCATTATGGTTGCTAACAAAATGTAAATATCTATCACATTGTCTAAAAAAATTATACAACCAATCTTCATCAATTATTTCTTTTTCATTTATTTCTGGAAATTCAGGACAATACAAATCTATCAAATGTTCACTAAATCCAAAAATTTTCAAAATTTGTAGTTTTATTTTCATTGCTTCTTTTGCATTAACATATGTATCTTCTACTTCGAATGTATTATCTTTTTTCTTCATTTTAGAATCTTCGTTTTAATTGGTTTTGTTTAAACATATTTTCAAACATGTATTTATATTGTTCTACCATAAATAACGAGTCTTTCTTCCAATAGAAAATTGATTTAAAAAGCCAATAAGGAAATAATAAATTGAATAAGCACAAACCAAAATTAATCTTCATTGTTAATCTCTCCATATTTTATATATAAATGATTTTTACTAACATCTTTATTTTGTACAATTTCATCAATATATTCAATTTTCTTTTTAAGATAATAATAACTAATTCGATGTTTATCATCATTTGATTCTTTTTTCCATCTAAGTAATTCTGATAACATTTCTAAATCATTTTGAATATCTTCTAAAAATTTCTTTTGTATTATTTCTTTCTGTATCCTATTTTGTTTTTCTTCTTGTATCAAAGTTAAACAAATATTCAATAATATATAAAAAATAAATAAGAAGCATGTAATAGAAATAGCTCCTAGAAAATAAATCAACATATCAAGCATTTTCTCCTAATTCAAAAATTTTTTTATAATCTGTACATACGAATGTTCCTTTAGCTCCTATTCTCCCACATACCTCACAAGGATGAGTAATATGATTTATACAACCTTTGTGATAACATGGTTCACCGTTATAATATATTTTTCCATAAAATTCTTCACTTCTGGCAAAATGACCAGGTTTGACAATTTCTCCACTACTACTCATTAGAACCATTATTCACACACTCCTTTTTATATTCTGTTGCAAATTCACATCCATGTGTACTATTACATAATTCACATTCACCATCAGATGATAAAAAGAAACAAATTTTATCATCTGATGGTTTTTCTCTATCACAATAAATGATCATAATATATCTTCTATTTTATTACATTATTCATTTCTTTCACATTTGTTACATCGTGGTTCGTTTGCTTTATATATACCACAGAATTCACAAATATATTCATTATCTCCTTTATGATTCATAGTATAATCACACAAACAATCAAATCCAAACTGTGGATTCCCACATACACATTCTTTTATATTATCCATATTACCCCCTCATTATAATAAATTTTTTTCTATACCCAAACAAATAATCTTTGATAAAGCTTTTTTAGCTTTATCATAATCTCGACCATGTTCAAAATATTCTATACTCAAACCAGAATCACAAAAATGATTGATAGAAGTATAACCATTTGTTTCCGAACCACATGGATCACCGATAAATATATCAATTTCTTCACCACAAAATGGACATTTGAATAAATTATCGTTTTTTTCTTTTTCCAATAATGGTATAATATTATTAGCTAAAAAACATTTAGCATTTTTTTCACATTTATCCCATTCAATATCATGCTCATCATGCGAAACTCTCCATATCAAATCTGTCAATTCATCTATAATTTTTTTAATTTTCATTTTCTTTTTCTCTTAGAAGGTTCTTTTTTAAAAGCATATTTATGCCCAAACCCATGTTTATGTTTTTTGATTTCATCGGATACTTCTAATAGCGAAGGATGCACACCACCTAAAACACCACTCAGAAACATGCTTATTTTTTGAAAAGCAGTCATCGCATCGATTTTTCTATAGAATTTATAATCTGATAAACATGGGTTAATAATTAATTTTCTTGCACTATTCCAATATGTATCATGGCTTATTAACAAAGGGGTGTTAACAAATATCGGATTTTTAATATCAAAAAAGAAATCAGTTTCCTCAAAAACATTGAAGTATTTTTCCATAGCTTTCATATTTAAGAGAATATCATTTTTTTTAATCTTTTTAGATTTTATATATTGTTGATAGGATTCAAAATCATATATAAAATCTTCAACATCTGCATGGTGACAACAATCCCATTTGGTTGTATATACATTTAAGAAAGGATATATATAACCACAAAAACCAATAAAACATGAATTAAAAGTAATATCAGGTCTTTCACTAAAATGAATAGTTTCACTGATACAATTAGATGAGGAATATTTACGGGTAGGAATATTGATAGAAAACTTTTTTGATTTATCCAATAATCTATTTTCATCGGGTAAATTATTAGATAACTCAATTTGTTTTCTATCATAAATAATAGATTTGTCTAAACCATATGACATACAATTATCATAATAATCATGAAATTCTTTATTTATGATTCTCATACATTCTCCTTTTGTTATATTAAAATTAATAATTCTTCTTTATATTTTAATATATATAACAAAAGATTTTAAATAAAATTATTTATATTACCACCCCCCGCCCCCACTACCGCTTCCACTACCGCTTCCACTACCGCTTCCACTACCGCTTCCACTACCGCTTCCAATTTTTTCATCATAATATGAACGATCATATCTATTAATATGATCCAATTCAAATTCATCAAAA
>Ga0256827_10000157_pt1 | contig 38021 bp, 43 predicted proteins | sample CV84metaG_FD_185977 | JGI IMG/M metagenome (GOLD analysis project Ga0256827, IMG submission 185977) | Hydrothermal vent microbial communities from East Pacific Rise, Pacific Ocean - CV84 | ecosystem: Environmental > Aquatic > Marine > Hydrothermal vents | place: Pacific Ocean: East Pacific Rise... | reverse complement strand
AAGAAAAAGACCTTATAACAGATTATAAAATTTAAATTAAAAGGTTACATCATGACAATCATAACAACACTAACACTAATGCTAATACTAATACTAACAGTGCTAATACTGTTAGTATTAGCTTTGTTCAAAAAAGAAGCTAAACCTGAGTCTGACATAAATATAAATGAAATACTTCTTAATAAAAGAACAAATAGAAAAGATTCGGAACTTGAATCAGCGATTAATCGCTGTGGAATAGTAATTAGCAATGACTCAAAAGCTGCGTTATTAACAAAAACCAACTACAAAAGAACAAGAACCTATAGAGGTTCTTAGCGAGAAAACCTCTCGCTTTTATTTTTTGAATATTTTTCAAGTTATATCATCAATAGCTTTAAAATATTCCTCTATGTTTTTTACCCCAAATAATATATTTTGAAACTTCCTAGACTTTGTAATTGATATTGTTAACGGGACACTGATAACTTGAAACTTTTCTTTTATTTTTTTATTTTTTGTTATGTCGCAGGATAGTATATCTACATTATTTTTTTCTGCATATTCATTTATTTTAGTTGATATTAAATTTTCTAAAACTTTACATGGATGACAGGTTTTTGTGTAGAACACTAAAAAACTTGGGGTTGTTCCTTGAAGTATTAAATCTTTGTAATTCTCATCATTTAGAACCTTAATCAAAACTATTCTCCTTTTTTTATTATTATATCAAAATGTTGAACTAAAAATTCAAAAAATGATATACTAAAAAAAAGAGGTTAATATAATGAATAAAGCAATTATTTTCATACTTGTTGTTCTGTTTTTTATTTTTAATAATGAGGTTCATGACATTCAAATCAAGCTATTATCTAACTTGATGGAATTAATAATAGATAACGATGTTATAAATAATAAGATTATGATAACAAGTCATTATCGTTTGTCAATTGAACCTGAATGCGATGGCTTTGAGTTATTTTTAGTATCTTTACTACTAATCTTGTTGAAAAATGGGCAGTTAAGAATAATATTTTACTCATATATGTTAGTTACAATAATAAATGTCTTTAGGATTTATATAATAGTTGTTTCTGTAAATTTTAGTAAGGACTTATTTTTTATATCACATAATATTATTGGACTAATTTTAACTGTTATATATTTTTTGCTAATTGTATGGTTATTGCATTTTATTAACCGAGAAGAAATTAAAAAGGAGGTGTTTTAAATGAAGTTTTTATCTTTGAAAGAAATTGCAAACTTTATGATTGTTATTTGCATTATAAATCCAATAAATCTATATTCAGATAATTCTTACAATCTACCAACTGAGGCAAAAATTTATGCAAAAAACGGTGTCTTATATAACTCTGGGCTTTATAAAGTGAATGGGTCTCTTGGATGGAGGACTAATAACCCAGGAAATATAAAGCATGGAATATTTTCAAAAAGATATGGCTCAATTGGTGTTTTTCGGGGTTTCGCAATTTTTCCATCAGTGTCTATGGGATATAGTTCGATGATTGGTTTATTAAAGACAAAAATATATAGAAATTTATATATATCAAATTTCATTGAAAGATACTCACCAAGAGCTGATGATAATGATACTGAAGCATATACTAGATACATTTTTAAAAATTTGAATATAAATCATGATAAAAAGATAAAGAATTTGTCAAAAAAAGAACTAAAACATTTAGTTTGGATAATTTCTTTGTATGAGGGTTTTTCTATTGGTGACTCATATATATTAAAACAAAAAAATAAAGGAAATTAATATGATTGGTAGACTTGAATTGTTTGAATCTAATTTAAAAGTGATTTTGCAAAAATTTTTCTCAAACTCTGATGGAGATAGGTTATTTAATGACTCATTATCAAATATTTTTAAGGCTGTTGATAAGCCTGAGCATCAAGTTATTAGGCAATGGAATGGTTATGAATATACCTATGGCTATCAAGTAGATCTAAATATTAGTTATTCAATATTAGTTGATCCAGAAACAAAAGAAGGGTATATGTTTTTTTATTTTTGGGACATATCTATAAATGGGTCAAATAAACTAATGGTCACAACAAAAAACTTTTCAAAGCTCAAAGGGTTTTCTGAATCAATGTTTCAATATGTGAATCCCCAACGGTATGTGGAATACATTTATGGAGAGTTAGGAGATAGGACTTTAGAATCGTTGGTTTTCTATTTGATGATGGTTGGTGTTCGAAAACGTGGAGCTAAACGAAAAGATACATCTATGCACATGCTAACTATTTTGTTTATTTCTTATTTCTTTGAATTTGAACAACCTTTTGATGCTCACAAACTATCTATGAAAATAAAAGAGGTCTACAAACAAGATTCTGATTTTTTTTATTATGCAAAGAAAAACCCTGTGATTTTAACCGAAGATTTTTTGAGATATAATGTATTAGAAGTTTTAAATGGTAGGGTTAATTTAGATATTCTTATTCATAATATTAGCGATGAAATAGCTTATTTTTAAAAAGACTCTATAAAATGCATTTTAGTATATCTTTTAAATAGTATTAATTGTATTTTATAGTTATTAAATATACTTAAGAGTTAAATCTAGGTGATTCTATACCAACTTTTTGTGAGAAGTCCTGTTCAAGGCTTTCGCCACCAACTTCTCTTGCTTGTTTAGGATGGTTCACTATAAAAGATAGATAAACCTTACAGCCTTAGAAGTTTCACTCCTATCCAGCCAACAGCAACACTAAAAATAATGTTGGGAATAAATAGTAACAAAAAAAACTTTAAAAGTCAAGCTAGACTCAAATCTTTGTTATTTAAATAATCCTCCTCATTCATGAATTTGGCATAAATAAGTTGTTTCTTATGTTATTTTTGTTAAAATATAAAATATAAAATATAAAAAGGTGGACTAGATTATGAATAAAAATCAATATCAATATAATGATAGGAATATTAAATCTATGCTTGAAAAAATAGATACAAAGGTCTTAGAACAAATTGTAAGGAAAAGTAATGTTAAATATGACGCGACAGAGACAATTACAAAAACAAAGCATTTGGAATACTTACCATTAGGAATAACTATTGGTCATATGCTGATTAAAGTTAAATCTTGGGATAAAAAATTAAAAGACTTTTCTGAATCTGAGGGGTTAAACTTATCGCCTGATGATTTTAATTTAAAATTTGGTTTGGGTGTTGTAGAAGCTGAGTATAACGTTCTAAAAAAAAATAATGTTGTAAAAAAGATTAAGCATGATTTATGCTATGGTTGGACTGATTTTGAATTCAAAAGCGTAAAGGGGAAAAGTCAATTAAAGTTATTCATTTCAGGTGTTGAAGTTTTGATATTTTTCTTCGCCTATGATAACCAAGGAAATAAGACTTCTTTGTTAAGAAAAGCAAATCAAAAGAAGTCCCTATTTTCTGCTTTAAGATATATCGTGGATATTTCATCGGCTCTAACTTTTAGTTCTAGTTCTATAAATATCAATGATGGTGAGTTGAAAAAATAATTAAACAAAACTAAATAAAGGAATAATATGTCAAGAAGAATAAAAATTGTGGCAAAAAATAGACTTTGGGATTTTGGTGAAATCTCCATGACTAAATTAAGCTCTAAAACAATACTACACAATGAAATACTTTTAACATTTGAAAGTGTTTGTGATGGTGATATAGGTGAGTTTTTCAATCAAGATAATGTTAACGTTGTTAATTTAAGTCAAAAGTTGGGATATCTTTCAATTGACATTTTGATAAGAAAGCCTTATAAGCAAAGTATTGAATCCTTAATTAATCAACAAATTCAAAAAGTGCAAAGAAGAATTGGAGCAAAAATTTCTGAATTAGAGAAGATTGGATATAAAGTAGAAAATAAAGCTGAGGTCTTATCGGAAAATAATTCGGAGTTAAGGTTTTTAATCACAAGTGTTAATCAACAAATAGTTAATCGCTGGGGGTTTCTTTCTTTATTTAATGCCAATTGGCGAGATAAAAGTCTGAAAGAAGACTTTAAGGGGATTTCTCTGAATATTTTGGAAAAGTATGATGGGGAGTCAAAATGTCGAGTTGTTAAGAAGATTTTTCTATCTAAATATGAAATTAACAATGATTTTTCAGAAGATTTAGAAATTATAGCCTATTTTTTAAGGTATTTTGATTTAAATATGTGCAAAAAAGATGCTAATATTGAGCAAAAAATAAAAAAATACATAAAAATGTGCAAAAAATAACAAATTTATTAAATAAAAATAAAAATAACTTTATTTTTGTGCTATAATCCCCTTATAAAAATAAATAAAGGAGAAAATAGTATGAAAAAACAATTACTATCATTGTCATTAGCTGCAACATTATCAGTAGTAGGATTTACAGGGTGTGGTTCAACATCAACAGGGGGAGGAGATAATGCTGTCTTAGAGACAGGTTACTTCATTGATTCTGCTGTAGAGGGTTTAGAGTATGTAACAACTTCAGGAATTGAGGGTGTAACTGATGAATTTGGTAAGTTCAACTATGAAGAGGGAGATAAAGTAAAATTTCACTTAGGAAAACTGTCATTCGGTGAATGTGCTCCAACAGAAGACGGGCTTATTACTCCAGAAAACTTGATTGCAACAACTCCAGAGGCTATTCGTGCAGGTGTATCTGAAGCTGAATTTAGTCAAGAGAAAAAAGTTCAACTATTAAAAACATTACAAGCATTAGATGTTGATGGGAATGCGTCAAATGGAATTGAAATTTCAGAACTTGCAATTTTAGTTGTAAATAAAAACTTTAAAGACTTTGGGATTGATGAGTTTGATATTCGTGATGTAGGATTGCAAGACCTAGATTTAATTCAATTGTTTAAAGATCGTGAAAAGAATACATCTCCATTAGATGCAACAAATGATGGTATCATTGATGTGTCAGATTCTGAGGCATTAACTCACTACCAAGATTCAATGACAGCATGGAATGAGGGAGATTTAATTCATCCAGATGATGCAAGTGATTTTGCAAAACAAGAGTTGAAGCTTGGTTTACGCGATGCGAAGCAAGAAGCAGATAAAGTTAAAGATACATATAATTCAGCTCTAGCAGTTGCAAATGATGCATTAGTGGCTCTTGATGGACTTGGAGCAGATGCAACAGCAGAAGCAAGAACTGAAGCACAAGCAAAAGCTGATGAACTAATTGCAAAAGTTGAAACTATAAAAGAAGAATTGAAAGCAAAAATTGAAGCGAAAGCTGAAGTTCAAGCTGAAATTGCTGAGGTGCTTTTGAAAGAAGCTCAAAAAGAAGTTCTTGAAGCAAATGCAGTAAAAGCTGAGGTTGAGGGAAAAGTCGCTGAGGCTGAAGCCAAAGCTAAAGAAGCACTAGATAAAATTGAAGAGTTAAAAGCGTCTTCAGTTGGTGGTGAAGCACTTAATACAGCGATGGAAATTGCTGAAGCATTAAGAGCTGAAGCAGATAAAGCTTTAGAGCTAAAAGCGAAAGCAGATGCTGACGCTGAAAAAGAGTTAGCAAAAGCGAGAGCTGAATCAGCAAGAAAACTTGCAGCTGAAGCGAAAGCAGATGCTGAGAAAGCAAAAGCAGATGCTGAAGTGAAAATTGCACAAGCATTAGCTGAGGGGGATGAAGATGCTGAAGAAGTAGCAATTGCTGAAAAGGAAGCTGCAGATGATAACTTAGACTCTATCGATGATAGAGAAGCAAGTGATATCAAAGATGCATTCAGTGGCTTTTAAGCTAAAAAAAATATAGTCCAACTACTTAGTTGGACTTAAAGTTATATCTAAAAAAATCTAAGACCTTTTAAAATCATCTTCATAACGAATAATATCATCCTCTTCTAAATACTCTCCAATTTGAGCTTCAATAACAACTAAAGGAATTTTACCAGGATTTTCTAATCGATGTTTTGTCCCAGCAGGAATATAAACTGACTCATTAGGGTTTATTTGTTTAACCTCATCACCAATAGTGACTAAAGCAACACCAGAGACAATAATCCAATGTTCATTTCTGTGAAAGTGAGATTGTAATGATAATCTTTTATTTGGACTTACGGTTAATTTTTTAGTTTTGTAAACATCTGTATTTTCAATAATAGTATATGACCCCCAAGGTCTATGTGTTGTTAATGATTCATCTAATAGTTTTGGTTTTCTTGTTTTTATTTCCTCAACAATATGTTTAACACCTTGTGATGAACCTTTTTTTGTTATTAAAATTGCATCAGGAGTATCAACAACAATTAAATCTTGAACATCAAATAGAGATACAAGTCTATCAGAGTTTGCAATTACAAGATTATTTGATGAATTCAATGAAATTACATTTTCTTGTTCGTCTGATTCATCAATCATTTTATGAATAGAATCAAATGACCCCATATCATCCCACCCAGCATTTAGAGGGACAACTTTGAAATTTTCAGTTAAATTCATCATTAGAGCATAGTCAATACTAATATCTGGAATATTCATCATAGCCTCTTTAGGAATTTCACTATAAGAATTTTTTTGTTTTAATGCAATCTTAGCTTCGTCAAGTAAGTTCTTACAGTGAGTTTCACACTCGCTTAGAAAATGAGATGATTTAAAGCAATATATACCACCATTCCATAAAGCTTTTTTTGAATTCAATAACTCTTGTGCAATTTTCTTTTCAGGTTTTTCTATAAAAGATGAAATATTTAATTTATCTTCTGTTTTAATATACCCGAATCCTGTTGCAGGATATGTTGGGTCAATCCCTATAGCAACAATATTATCGTTCACTGCTAAATTAATAGCCGACTGAATCGTTACTTCATATGCTTTTTGATTTTCAATTAGTTGGTCAGATGGAGTTATTAGAAGAATATCTTCTGGGTCAGACATTAGAGCCGCCATTATTATCGGAGCAGAACTATTTCTTCCGACAGACTCCCATAATTCCGTATGAGAAATATTCTTTGATTGTGTTTGGGCCAAGAATTTTTGAGACTCATTTCCAATAATTAAAAAGTCAGAAGATAAACTTCGGTTTCGACTAATAGTCTTTTCAAATAATGACTCCCCATTAAATTTTAAGAATTGTTTTGGACTAGATTTTCTGCTAATAGGAAATAGGCGAGACCCATTCCCTCCACAAAGTATTACTGTTTTTAACTTGCTCATATTTTTCTCCTTATTTTTGTTCTAAGTATATCACATTTTTAAATAAAAAGGAAAAGGAATATTTAAAATTAAGTGTCGAAAAGAATCATTCTTTTTTTGATATAATAAAAGAAAAACGGAGCGTAAAATAAAATGTTTTTTAAAATAAAAAGAGATATTTCTATGTCATTTAGTGGAGATTCGTTGATATATGCAGTCCATCCAAGATTATTGCCTGTAATGTTATTTAGAGCATCAAGTTATCTATCAAAATGCCCCATCCCAATATTATCCTATGTGTTTTATTACTCTAATTTAATACTTTTTGGATTGGATATTTCAAGAAAAGCTAAAATTGGAGGAGGTTTGATGATTCATCATCCAAATGGAATTGTTATTGGTGAAGATTCTGTTATTGGAGAAAATTGTATTGTTCATCAAGGTGTTCTATTGGGGGCAAGGGGGAGTGGTCATCAATCGGGAGACCCTATTGTTGGAGATAATGTTTTATTGGGGTCTGGAGCAAAATTAATTGGTGCAATTAAAATTGCTAATTATACAAAGATTGGAGCAAATGCTGTTGTTTTAACAGATATTGATAAGTCAGGTTCTGTTGTTGTTGGCAACCCAGCTAAAGTTGTAAAAATTAGAGTTGATGTTTAAGACTTTAATCTTTTTTTGATACAATGACTAAAAAGAGGTTTTAAATGGAAAATCTAAAGTATGTTATATTCTTTTTAGTTTTATTCACGGCTGTCCCATTCAATCGAGCGTTTGGATTAAAATACCCATGGTATGAGACTATGCTATGGACATTATTATTGTTTTTTACCTGTAATATGATTGATATTAACTTTGTATCAATGGAACATTATAGGGGGAGTTCTCGGGGATTTGAGATTGGAATGGTTGATATTATAGTATTTTCAATCTTAGCAATTTTATTATCTCGAAAGAAAAAATTAGAACGACCACCTGGGACATTTTTATATTTTACATATTTCTTCTTCTCTGTAGTTTCAATTGTAAATAGTGATGTCTATGTTTATTCTTTTTTTGAGCTATGGAAGATGTTACGAATGTATATCTTTTTTTATGTAGTTTATAATATGATAAATACATATGAGGATATTAGGAAACTGTTTTATATAATTACAGGAATAATCGCATATGTTACATTTATTGTTTTAAAGCAAAAATATTTACTTCACATCTATCAATGTTATGGTCCATTTCCTCACCAAAACTCATTAGTTTTATATATGATTGTTTTTGGGAGTATGATTTTAGGGATGTTATTTAATAAAGAAGATGAAAAAGCATTATTATTACTGACAGTTTTTGGGATGTCTGCAATTGACATTATATCAACATTATCAAGAGGTGGTCTTGCAATGTTTGCTATCTCTATTTTTATAATTATGATGGTCTCATATAAGAATAAAATCACGATGAGAAAGGTTGGTTTAACTGTTGTATTTATTATCTTGGGTGGTTTAGTTATTTTTAAAGCTATGGATTCGATTGTAGAACGAATGGAAACAGCACCCGAAGAGTCTGCTAATGTTAGGGTTGACCTTGCGATAGCTGCATCAAATATGGCAAATGCAAACATCTTTGGTATCGGGTTAAATAACTTCGGTTTAAAAATTAATGACCCATATCACTACGCAGACCACATTGAAAGAGCTGAAGATGAAAAAGGTGGTTTAGTTGAAACTATTTATTTAATGATTGCGGCTGAAACTGGTTGGCACAATTTAGTTGTGTTCTTTATATTTATCTTTTATTTCTATTTTATGAATATAAAAAATTATCTTAGGTTGAAAGGCTCAGAACATAGATATATTACGATTGGTATTTGGGGAGGTTTGACAGCTATTTATATTCAATCAACTCTTGAATGGGTATTAAAACAAACTAATAATTACTATCAATTAGTTTTCGTTTTTGCAATTATTGCTGCGACAACTAAGATTTATAAAGAAGAGTTAAAAAATAATAGTAGTAAAAAGAATAAGAAGAATAAGAAAAATAAAAAGAATAAGAAAAATAAGAAAAATAAGAAAAAATAATAACACACATTTCCTATAGCTAACGTTAGGGGGTTAAAAAAAAACCGTCTCCTATCGATAACATTTGTTTTAGCTTTAATTTAACTAGTTTCTGATATACTTTATTAACAAAATCAACAAAAGGAAAATAAAAAAATGAAGTATTTAAAAATTTTAGTTATAACAAATCACTACCCACCATTTATAAAAGGGGGGTATGAAATTGCTTGTAAAGAAACAGTAGACCAACTGCGATTTTTTGGTCATAATGTAACTGTTCTTACGGAAAATAAAAGAGTTCAAGATTCAGATAATCAAATTCTAAGAAAATTGAATTATATTGATTATAAAAAACATGGAAAATTAAAGCGAGTTTTTCTTGATGTCTTAAATAAAAAAGTGACTGCAACAACAATAAAAGAAGAGTCCCCTGACATAATTTATATTTGGTCTTTAAGAGGTCTTGGTTTAAGACTTTTACAAGAAGTTTCTGACAAAAAGAAACTATTTGAGATTGGCGATATGTGGATGAAAGGGTATCAATTCCAAATTGATAAATATAATATAGATTTTTCTCCTGCAATTTGTGTCTCAAAATGGCTTCGTGATGATTTTATTAAATCCATGGATGTAAAAAAAGAATTAACATATGTTATTCCTAATTCTTTAAAAGAAATAAATTACATAGAGACTAAAATTAAAAATAATAAGTTTGAGAATAAGAATCACCCTGTTCAATTAGGTTTTGTTGGTAGAATTGAAGCAGATAAAGGGTTTCATGTTGCAATAAAAGCATTAAATCGATTGCATAAAATGAATATCAAATTTGACTTTGTTGTTTTTGGCTCTGGAGAGAAAGACTATATAAGATACTGTAAGAGTCTTTGTCAATTCCCACTAGAGAACATTAAATGGATGGGATTTGAACACGATACGAAAAAAATATATAAATCTTTTGACATATTACTTATGCCAACTTTAGTTGCAGAAGCGTTTGGTTTGGTTATTATAGAAGCTATGGCTAATGGAGTTATTCCTATCGCAACAAATAGCACAGGACCAAAAGAAATCATTTCAAATAAGTTTGGTCGTCTATTCGAATATATGGATGATGAGGATTTTGCTCAATCTATTATTGATATTATCTATCATCCTAATAAGAATAAATTGATTGAATCTGGATATAGAGAAGTTAGTGAAAAATATTTATCAATTAATGTTAAGAGAAATGTTGAATCTGTTTTATTCGAGGTGTTCAATGGTAACTAAAAAAGATATGTTTATTGCGACTCTCTCTAATTATGGCTTTTTAATTTTAAAAGTTGCTTTATCACTAATCCTAGTTCGATTTATGTTTTTAGAATTGGGGGCTGATGATTATGGCTTTTGGGCTTTGTTATGGAGTATTTTTGGATATTCTGTCTTATTAGAGTTTGGGCTTGGTGTTACCATTCAAAAGAAAAGTGCTGAAATTCTAAAGCAAAAAGATTACTCAAAATTTTCGGCTCTAATTTCTACATACATTGTTGCCTACTTAATAATCTCTCTAGTTCTGATTTTTGTGACAATTATATTGAGTTATAATTTAGAATCATTGTTTAAATTTTCTAAAGGTAGTGTTGTTCTTGACTACCAATGGGCATTATTAATATTTGGAGTTGGAACAGCCTTGTCATTCTCTTTAGGTTTTTTATCTGAAGTGATGAAAGGTCTTCATAAAATCAATAATAGAAATCTTATTGATGGTTTTTTCGTTTTATTAAATTTTGTGGCTTTATATTTTTGTGTTAAGACTCATCAACCAATTTATATATTTGCTCTTGTTGCAGTATTAGTTAGTTCTTTAAATAACATCACTTACTTACTTTATATAAGTAAATTAATCCCTAAATTACACTTATCAATGTCTGTAGTGGATCTTGCTGAGGTAAAAAAGTCTATGAAGTTTTCATTAAGTGCTTATATTATAATGTTAAGCAATCTTATTATTTTTCGAACTGACCAAATTATTTTATCATCTATCTTAGGAATTGCTTTTGCAGGATATTATCAAATTGCATCAAGAATGTCAGAACTATTTAGACAATTAGCAACACCATTCCATGAAAGTCTTAGCACAAAGGCTGTTCTTGTTACAGACCCGATTGAATCTGGTAAACTTTTACAAAATTCAAATAAAATTGTGGGGATTATTGCTACAATTTTATTTTTCCCATTGTTCTTTTTAATTGATGATTTTTTATTTCTATGGTTAGATATAACTAATAAAGAAACACTTCTGTCAGCAAAAATATTAATTGTATCAATGTTTGTTTTGATTGTATTTAGAAGTTCTATGGTTTACGTGCTACTTATGAATAATAAGCACACAGAATTAATGAGAGTCGCTGTCGCTGAAGCTTTATTGAATATAATTTTAAGCATCATTCTTGTTAATCAATTTGGTATTGTTGGTGCAGCTATGGGGACTCTTATTCCAAATGTATTTTTTGCTTTATTTTATAATATACCTAAGACACTAACTTATACAAATCAATCTTTTAGTCATTATTTATTTGATTTTATTATTCCATTGATGATTGCAACCTGTTTTGGGTTACTTCTTGCTTCTGCTGTGAATTTTTTATGCATAAGTTCATTTTTTGGTTGTGGTGTTATTGTTTCAATTTTGATATCTTCTTTCTTTGGTGGGGGGGTGTTCCTCTATTTCTCTCACTTACTTTTAATAAAATTTAATATAGCTAATTAAAAAAAAACACATTTAGTTATGGGGTTTGATGTTTAAATATCGCCCCCATATTTTATTAAAACGAAAATTTTAAATTAAGGTTTTGTATATAGTCATCTTTTTTTACTTTTAAAATTGGATGAGAGTCATGAATATAGTTTACAGCATATACTAAGCTTAAATTATCAGATAATTTATTAAATAATTTTAGTTTGTTTGAAAAGACATAACTATAATTTTTTTTAAATGATGTTGAAAAGAACGAGTTATTTAAAATTCCATACTGATTATCCCCCCAATTCTTCTTAAATGTCACTCTTAATGATTGATTAAGTTGCTCAATAGAACTTGTGCCATCTGTCCCAGGAGTCTGTTTAGAATAAAAAGCTCCAAAACCAACATCAATAGATGACAATATTGTATCAACTTGATATTCATATTTATATTCTGATAGAGAATCAATTAATCTTGCAGAATCAAATGAGTGACTCATAGTTAACTTATGTTTCTTATTATAGTTCTTACTCACGGAACAAAGTCCTATTCGCCTGGGGGCTGACCCTTCACTTGAATAATTTGTGTATGTCATTCTAACCCTAAACTCATCTAAACTAGTAGAAAATGAAATATTAACTTTTTTTGAATCAATATTCCCTCCTGATGCTGATGCTCCGAGAGATATCGTTTCAGATATTAATGGGTTTGATAAAGCGATTAGTATTATTGTTTTTTTTAACAAACATGTATTCACAAAGAACTCCTTTTTATTTTATTCTATTTATTTTTAACTTATTTTAACATGTTTTTAAGCAAATCCTCTTAACATTAATGGTGAGATTTGAAAAAATATGGAAAAGATAGAGCTAATTTAGGTGCTTTATTTAAAAAAATCATTTTTTAATTCATTTTCTTCCTTTTTATTTATTTTTTAGCTATACTACGTTCATAAAAAAAAATATAAGGAACTAAAAACATGAAAAAAACACTATTACTTTCACTTACAGCAATCGCAGCTCTAACTATCTCGGCATCAGCAAGTCCTGTATCATTCTCAGGAAACGTTAGCACATTTGCTCAAACTACAGAAATTACGGGTGAAGACCTTTTTACAGCAGAATCTACAGCATTAACTACTGTTGGACAACTAAGAGCAGGTCAGGCTTTTGATAATGGTATTTTCGTAGGTGGAGAACTTACAGGAACAATTAGTCCAGATGCTGAAGATGCAGGTATGAGAGCAACAATGGCAACTGGTCGTGTTGATACAAAATCAGGAGCTGCAATCACTCAGGGATTTGTTGGTTATAAAAATGAACTTGGTTCAATTAAAGTGGGAAGACAAAATCTTTCAAAAACAGTAAGTCCATTCGCATTCTCAGAAACTTGGAGTATTGCTACAAATGGTTTTGATGCAGTTGTCGCGTCAACTGATGTTGTTGCAGATACAACAATCACAGCAGCTTATATTAAAAATGCAAGTGGTTTAGCTAATTTATCAGAATACTCAGATGTAAATGGTGACAATGGTGTTTACGCACTTACAGCAACAAACAAAACAATTCCAAACTTTACAGCAACAGGTTCATACTTATTCGCACAAGATGCAAATGATGCAGGTTCTTTGAATGGTTTAATCGTTGATACAGAGTATGATGCAGGAACAGTTGTAGGAAGTATTCAAGCAGCTACTATTTTTGGTGATGCTACAAATGAAAATGAAACATATGCAGTAGGTGTTAAAGCAGTTGCTCCTGTAGATGCAGATATTACTGTTAATGCAGCTTATACTTTTGTTAGTGAGGGTGATGTTGCACTTACAAACCTTGGTGGTGCTGGAACAAAAACAGTTCTTTACACTCAAATGATTGCAAACGATAACTACATTGCACTAGATAATCAAACTCTTGTTCTTGGTGGTAGTTGGAATACTCCTCTTGGAAGTGTTGTTTCTGCTAATTACGGTTACACAATTGATGGTTCTTTAGCTGAAAATGATAGTCAAGAGCTTGACTTGGTTTGTAGTAAAAACATCACAAAAGACATCTCAGTAATGGGTGCTTATGTTTACACAACTGATGAGGCTTCTGATAAAGGTGCAAACACAATCCGTTTTATCGCTGATTACAGATTTTAATCTGTAATTTCCCCCTCTTTGGGGTTTAGTTGACGAACTAAGCCTCAACCTAAAAACTCACACAAAAAAAACTCCTTAAATAATATAAAATACTCCTACTTTAATATCTTTCTTAGCCTTTTTTTGATAAAATATCATATATACATAAAATTATAATATGGAGATTAAAATGATTCAAAACACAAATCTATTAAGTTTAACAAAATTAGGCAATCTTAAGTTAGGTCGATTAAATAAAGGAAATGTTGTCTCAACTGAAACAATCCTTGTAACAACGGCAACAAAAGACAATGGTGAGAATTTCTCAATTTTCCCAAATTTCAATCCAGATGGAGAGTCAAAATTGAAAGTTACACTTCCTTTTGAATCGCCAGAATTAAATTTTGAAACAAACTTTACAACATTTTTAAAAGTTGATGATATAGAATTCATTGCAAAAGCAAAGCAAGTGGGGTCACCTATTATTCTTCACCCATTAAACCCTGAAGATTTTCATGTTGGAGCAAAGACCCTAGGAAATCTTACAAAAGAGCTTAAGGAAAAGTTGTCGTTTGAATACACAGGTTTTTTGAAAGTTATGCTTCCTAATGTAAGCTCTTTTGGTGAGGTATTCTACTTCAAAACAAAATCAATTAATAGTATTCGTGCAATTCAGGATCAGCTTAGAATTTCAAGTGTTTTACTAGGTGGATTAGCTAATTATCCGTTTATTTTAAAGCCTATAAGAAAAGATGTTCAAGATAAGAAGACCATCACATATCTATCTATTGGTATTGATATGGATGAACTTGTAGAATACAAAAAAGAAAAAGAAATGTATCATGATGAACTTAACTTTGCAGGATTAGATGAACTTTATCAAGAGTCAAGAGAGGTAAGTTCTGAAGATTTAGAAAATTTAGATATTGATTCCGTTGTATTGTTGGCTAATAAATATGAAGAAGTTGTATCTATCCGAGATAAAGATTCTGAAATCGAAAGATTGATTGAAAAAGCTGATGTAAAAGAACCTGAAATTATTGAGCTAATTCAAGAACATGCAACACTTGAAACGATTAACATTATCCTGAGATATTACAAATATATCACATCAGCATCAAGAAAAGGAAAAAGCATTTTTAAAAAATCACTAATAGAGAAAAAGAAACCTTTTCAAATGGTGCAAGAGATAACAGCAAAATCTTCTGAACCGACAAGAAAGGAGCAGTAATGTCTAAGAAATTAGCTTTAACTTTTGAACAGTCTTCGGCTGTTCATTGTGATGAAAATAAAATCATTATTGCTTCAGGTGCTGGGGTTGGGAAAACTCAAACATTAATCGCTTTTACAGAGGCAAGATCCGATGATTTATTTCTTTATTTAACATACTCTGAAAGTATGAAGTCAGAAGCTCGTAGAAAATTTGGGAAAAATGTTCATGTCCACTCCATTTCAAGTTTGGCATATAAGTTTATTGGGTCTCAATTTAAAGATAAAATAGGCTCGAACATTTCTATTCAAGAAACTATGGAGTTATTTGAGTTAAATTATGTCGATGCAAATGCTGTTATTAAAACTTTAACTACATTCTTTAACTCTGATGAAGATGTGCCTAAAAAATTAAATAATACAAAATTGGATGATATTGTAAATATTTATTTTTCAAGAATGATTGATGAAGATGATTTTGATGTTACTGTTCCTCATGAAGCGTATACAAAGTATTTTCAAATCCTTGCTATGGATTTAGGGTATGACTATATTATTGTTGATGAAGCCCAAGATATAAATAAAGTTTCTCGAAAGATAATTGATGCACAAAAAGATGCACGAAAAGTTTATGTTGGTGACCCACTTCAAGCCATTTATGGCTATAGAGGAACTGTTTCCATGCTTGATGACCCAACACATCATTTAACTCAATCTTTTCGTTTTGGTAAAAATATTGCTGAATTTGTTACAAGATTTGTTCGAAGATATATTGATTCTGAATACATTGTTTCATCAGAACTTAATAATGGGACGTTTAATGAAGCACGAGATAGATATACATATATTTCTCGAACAAATGCACATCTTTTTGATAAAGCTTTAGAGTTGGCAAATCTTGGTGATGTTTTTCACATTCATAAAAGTGAACAAACGTTGGATTTATTACTTGACGGTTATTATAAAATGATTGGAAATAATGATTCAATAAAATCTAAGTATATAAAATCATTTCAAAGCTGGGAACATTTAGTTGGTGTTGCTGATAAAATTGATGATATTGAATTGAAATACTTATCTAGGGTTGTGTCTAAACATAAACATAATATTTTAAAGCAAGTAAAATTAATCAAAAAACATCTTGTTTCAGAGGAATATTGCTCGGTTAGCTTAGTTACAACTCATAAGGCAAAAGGGTTAGAGTGGGATAATATTGAGTTAGCAAATGACTTTACACCTCTTATAAATGACAAGACAGGAGAAATCATTGACCCACAAGAATTACATCAGGAAGAGCTTTTTATTCTTTATGTTGCAATGACAAGGGGTAAGAAAAATATCGTTCTCAATTCTGATTTAAACCAAGTTCTTTTGGGTTGAAAGTTCGACTACCCAATATGGATGTTGGTTTCGACTTATTGATAATAAAAAAAAATATAAGGAGCAAAAATAGCAATAATGAATCCTTTATGTCAAAAAAAATTTAAACATGCTATTTTAAAAGAATTAAGGGTTAAAGAAGAGAGAATATCTCTAACATTTAGAAAATCAACTTAATGATTCTTTTTTTCGCGATTTTTTCTGAGAAGTAAGGGCTTTTGAATTATATTTTTGTTAAACTTATATATAAAACATAGGAGTAACACATGATAAAAAAATTCCAAATTTTGTCAATATTCACAGGTGGTGGAGGTCTTGATATTGGCTTCCATGGTGGTTTTAATTTTCTCAATAAAAAATATACAGAACTTCCATTTGAAACACATACAGCAATTGATTTTAATAAAGATGCTTGTAAAACAATCGCTCATAACAAGCAATACTTCAAAAATACAAATGTTTTTCATGCTGACATTACAAAACTTAACGAGTCAGAGTTAGAGACTCCTGCTGGTGGTTTTGACATTCTTCTTGGTGGATTTCCCTGTTTAGCGTTTTCAACACAAGGCAAACGATTAGGAATAAAGGATGATTTAAGTGGTAAGTTATATCTTCGATATTTTGACTTCCTGAATTTCTTTAGACCTAAAGTTTTTGTTGCTGAGAATGTTAAGGGCATTATTTCTGCTAATGGTGGTGAAGCTTTAAAAATTATCACAAAAAAATTTGAGTCAGCAGGATATCTTGTTTCTGTTCATCTTGTTAACTTTGCTGAATATGGAACACCTCAATTGAGAGAAAGAGTTTTATTTATTGGTGTTCGTAATGACCTAAATTATAGTTTTGAACTCCCAGATAAGGTTTGCAAAGATAATACAGAATATATAACTTCAAAAATGGCTTTTGAGGGGCTTTCTGATGATTTACCTAATAGTGTTGGGTCAAAACTACAATCACTAACCAGAGATAGAATTGATGCTATCCCAGAGGGGGGCAATTTTAAAGATTTACCACCTCACTTATCAATAAAAGCAAAAATGTCTAACGTCTATAGAAGACTTGACCGAAATAAAGCCTCATATACAGTAACAGCTTCAGGTGGTGGTGGGTCAATGCATTATCATTATGAAGAACCTAGACCTCTAACAAATAGAGAACGAGCTAGACTGCAAGGATTTCCTGATGATTTACATTTTCAAGGGTCTTTAGGGGAGGTTAGAAGACAAATTGGTAACGCTGTTCCACCTGTCGGAGTTTATCCCTTTGCAGAACAATTATCAAAACTTCTTTTGAAAATCAACTCTAAATAATAGAACCATATCGTTGAGGTCAACGATATGGTTAAACTCCCTAAATTAGGGGGTTCATTTAAATATCAAATAAAAGTTCACAAACCAAATCAATACAAAGAAGCTTTCCACAAGACTTTCTTGCAAATTGTCCACTATGTAAGTCAAAACGAAATTGTTCTGGTTTTTGGTTTATCATTGAGACTTCTAGTGCTTCAAATGATTCTATGATAGCATTGAGTATTTCAATTTCACTTTTATTTGGTTTATAGTCGTCAAAATCAACCTTATTTAGCTCAACTATGTGTTGGAATTTGCTTTGTAGCTCTCCTTTTTTCTTTATAATTTCTACAGAAATGTCGGACCTTAATTCGGCGAAAATTGACTTCAAAAAATCTGACCCCAAATCTGCAACATTTGATGGATGTAAAAGCTCACACGTGAATGATATATATTTAGAGTATAAATTTAACTCATTCACGTTAGAATCTTTTATTTCAAGGTCACAAACCTTAACCCCTAAGTTCTCTAAAAACTTATATTTAAACATATCTATTGATGTTATCCTCACCTCATCCTCGGTTGTTAACTTTTCTATAACTGAGAACTCTCCAAAATCAACAATTTCCCTTGTTGGGGAATATTTTGTTCCAATGAAGAAGTTCGTTTCTAAAAAAAAATCTATTGTGTTCATTTTATAACCTTTAAAAAAAAATCCCTAATATAATATTCGGGTATTGTTTGTTATAAGTTTGATTTTTATAAAAAATATTCTCAATAAATCAAGTTAGTTTTTATGTATTTTGTTATATAATATACTTAGAAAATAACAAAAGGAAATAAATGTTTAAATCAAAAAAAAATAGAGAGAATCAAATCTCTAAGAGTGCAATAGAAATTGTGGATTTAGCGAAGAGAGAAGATGTTCTTGGGATAATTTCTATTTTTAAAAAGTTGTGTATTCCATTCTATGAATCAAAAGAAAGCCCAAAAGTAAAATTATTTCTTGAAATTTTTTCTTTAGCGAATGTTGATGCAATATGGGATTCTGAATTAGGGGTTGTTGTTCCTGCAAACAGGGATTTGCATAAAACAATTGTTAGCCACATGGACTTAATACCTTTATTTAATAAATCTTTTGCTTTTGAACAGTCGAATATAAAAAATGAGAAAAAGTTTTTAAGTGGGCCATTAGATAATTCAATAACAAATGCAATGTTAATTATGTCAATTTTAAATAATCAAAATGAGAATGTGACATACTTGTTTACAAAAGATGAAGATCGAGTTTGTCACATGGCTATGAAAACCTATATGTCAGTTTTCGGTATTGACCAATTTGTCATCAATCTTGATGTTACAGGTGAGGGTTTGGTTATGAAGAATGAAAAACCAAAATTAATTGGTAATGCATCAATTGAATTTGATGAACCAAACATTAGTATCTCAAAGCAAATTAATAAAAATATTGCTAAAGCCATTTTCACAAAAGATAGGTTTTGTGATGATTTAGATTCGGTAGTTGGGGCTGGGGGCTATGGTTTGTCTTATTGCTTACCAACAGGACCGAATGGGGAATTTATACATTCTTTTGAGAATTTTTGTTTCAAGAAATCGTTAGAACCTTATTATAATGGCTTAAACTATCTAATTCATGAATTGGATGTCTCGGACAAAGCTAAAAATATGATGCAGCTTGAATTTGAAGATATCTTTTAAAGGAAAGTATACCTCGAAAAAAGCATCAATGAACTAGTTTCAAGGTGCTTAAAACAAAACACACTCCCTATTTTACTTATTGTGATATATTTGATATACTTCTTGTATGAGAAAGATAAAATTAAATGTTTCTAAGGTTACTTTTCAAAAATATTTTAAAGATATGGGGATAGAACTTAGGTTAATCAATTATGAATTATTGTTAAGACAAATTGTTAAGAATATGCAGTCTGATGGTCTTGAAATTGGAGAAAAACCACACATCACATCTGAATATTTAAACTATTTAATACTTATGGGTGAGTTAAGTGGGAGTATTCAGTTAATATATCCTATAATTCCCGATAAGAGCATTCAAGAATTATCTTTATTTATGAGTTATACAGGGGATGATTTTGAAGATTTAAAGTATAAATTTATGCCAAAAATAACCGAATATGACATACGAATAGCGAAACGGATTCAAGGGATTGTTTCTAAGGGTGTGTTCTCAAAAAAAGAATCAAAAGTAATCTTTGAAAAATGTAGAAGCTTATTTCGTGAATCATTAGCCTCTTTTGAGTTAACATCACTCACTTGGCTAAAAATTGGCTTTAAAAATTTTGGTAAGAAAGTTGGATTTATTGAAACATTTATGCTTTATGCTGATAAATTGTGGGGAATTGATTTAAATCAAAAAGAACTTTGGTAGCAAATGACTTATGTTGTTTTAACTTCGATTTGATAAAAGTATTGACATAATCATTAAATTGAGTTACAATATAAAAAAAAGTAAGGAGATTTCACATAATGAAATTAAATAAAATATTAGTCCCAATTCTCGCAGCTGTTATTTCGACAATGAGTGTAAGTGCAAACCAAGTTGCTGAAGTAAATGCCTATGAGGTTGGTTTAAACATGAATAATTCTGATTTAGAGTTAAGAGGTGCTGGATATCTTCAATTTGGGTCTAGTCCTACAATTTTAAAAGCTTCAGGAAGTGTTCTTCATGCAGATGATTTTGATAAAGCAACTATTGGTGTGACATTGCAAAACAGAATTGAACCAATTCCAGGTGCATATTTTGGTGTAGGTTTGAACTATACATATTTAGAGTCTGATGCTGGTATTTATTTGAATCTTTTTCAATTGCCAATTGTTATGAATGCAACATATTTTTTTCCAGAACTTAAATATAACATTCCTCCTGTTGCTATGAGAGCTGAAGTTCAATATGCACCTGAAGTTTTATCATTTCAAGATTCAAAAGGATATCAGTATGGTAGTTTTGAAACAAGTATTGAACCAATTGAAGATATTGAATTATATCTTGGTTATAGATATGGGTCAGTTGATTCAATTTATGGAGACTCAAAAGAGTTTACAAATGATATTTATTTTGGACTTTCTGCTCAGTTTTAACCTTAAAACATAAATAAAAAAAATCCACCATTCTTTTTGGTGGTCACAAAATCTACACTCCCTTTATCTAACCTAAATCTTTATTTATCAAATCCGTAGCGTGAAGTCTCAACCCTATAACAGAACTCACAACAAAATATTGTTGTAGATTTTTTTTTAAGGATTCAAAATGATGAACAATGAAACAACAAAAAAAAGGCTTCAAAAAGAAGCTTATGTAAAGCTGGATTCCCCAGATAGTGGGTTTTACACATCATTTAAAGACATGGGTGAGGATTTTTTTAAAGTTCATACAACTGACATAATGAAATTTAGATTCTGGACAAAGCTCTTCGAGTCTTATTCAGATATGGGAATTAAACTAAAAGCTAATTCAGAGTTCGCTTTCGTAAAGAAAGCAACCCCGATTGAACTAATTGTTGGAAGTTATCAGGATTATAACTTAGACTCTTCAGACGATTCAGAATTATTATGTGTTAGGATATTGGACTTTTTTCAAGGAATTCACGTTGATGAATTTGAAAATATCTTGCTTTATCAAGATGCTAAACCTTATGAGATTATTATCTATAATGCAGTTAAGACTGCTGTTATAGCATACAAATTAGCTCTAAAAGATTCTTCTTTTTCAAAAAAAGATTACTTCTTAACACTTGATATACATGAATACCAATTTGTCATATCCCCTGTTGGAGACTTGATATGTATAGATCCAATAAACATAACTTTTTATAAGGAACTTGCATGAAAAAGAAATTACATGAATCATCTTTTTTTGAACAGCGTTTCCCTTTCTCTGGAGGAGAGAATACAAATATAAACAAATGTGGCTCAGATAAACTCTTTATTGAGGTGTCTCAGTCAGACCCTATCAAACTCCTTTTTTGGGAGACTCTATTCAAACATTATCCTGATATGGATATTAATTGTATAGGTGACTCATCAGCAATTGTTACAAGAGGGTTTCCAATAACGTTAAATACAACAAGCGATGACTTAGATGATTCTGATTGTTTTTGTGAGTCTGAGGATGATGACTTCGAGTCAGAGAATATCTCTTTGAAACCTCTCTTTGATTTAGTTTCACAATATTCTCCACACGGGGTGTTAAAGTTAAACTTTATTCCCCAAAATGAAACGGAAAGTATAATATTCAATGCACTTCGATTATCTATCGATTGTTATTTATCTGTTCTCCCAAATATTATTGATTCTTATATTTATATAGGTGTTGAAGATTTAGATGAACAATTTATTATAACTCCCACGGGCAATATTATTTGCGTTGACCCGATTTTTTTATCTTTTTAATAATTATATTCCCCATTTTTGGGGAAATAAGGTTCTTTACAGTTTCTTTTATATATAATATTATTAACAATAAAACTTAAAAGAATTGGAGAATAGTCATATGGCTAAGAGTTTAAAAGAGAAAAAGAAAAAAATAAAAAAAATCTTAAAAAAGTTAAAGAAAATCTATCCTAATATAGATAATAAATTTGGATTAAGGTTCTATGAACAAGATAACAATACTGTCGCATTTTTTCATCGTAGCTCAGTTTGTATTCATATCAATCTTAAGTTTTTAAAAAATGTCAAAATGTCAAAATTTAAAGAAGTTGTTATTCATGAGTATGCTCATTATGTCATTTCAAAATTACATCAACCTTATAGAATTAGACAAGTCCACGGTAAAGAATGGAGAGAGGTAATGTTTAAATTAGGTTCTGTTAAACCCAGAAGAACTATCGATTTTTCAAACTCTAGCCACTCATTTACAACACATTTTGATGTAAAATGCTCTTGCTCTACACATAAATTTACAAAAAATAAGCTAACAAGATTAAGAAAAGGTTCTGTTTATATCTGTCCATCGTGCAAAACAAAAATTGTTGAGATTTGAAAGTTAAGCCCCCCCCTTAACTTCCCTGCTTTGAGTATATCATCCAACAAAATCTTGTTGAAATAATTGTTTCTCAGGGAAGCTTATTGCAGTTAATTTGTTTTTGCAAACACCTGTATCTATTGCAGCATACCCGATATAATTATTGATTATAGCTCCATTATTTAAAGTTTCTTTTTTGAAATTACTTTTTATATACCCTGAACGGTTTCTTATCATAAGGTCAACAATATTATGCCCAAATACATTAAAGTATTCATTATTTACTAAATTTTCTTTCGGAAGACCTCTTGTCCATAAGAAGTCTTCTTTATCAAGTTTTGATAGTGGTCTAAATAGGTGGTTTAATACAGGTGCATGAGTGACCAATAGTTGTCGCCCTGCATCATCAAATAAATCATACTCAATATAGTCTGGGAGTTGTTTAAAGAATGATAAATGTTTTTCCAATCTACTTTTATCGTTTTCATATGCAACTCTTGTTTCTTTGCCCTCGGATGATAACCATAACTCTAAATCAAATTTATTTTTGTATGCTCTTATCATTGACTCTTCATGATTCCCTAAAACCATATCATATCCATTATTTATCACATAGTCTACAACACCAAGGCTATTATCACCTCTATCAATTAAGTCACCAACCATGGTTATTGGTATATTTTTTGGGAGCTTATCTACAAGCTTCTTTAATGTTTTAAGATTTCCATGAACATCTCCTATAATAATTCTTTGATTCATTATCTGACTCCATATTTTTAAAGTCAAGTATACTTGAAAATAGCTTAGTGATAGCTTATAAAAAATGTGTGAGGACTCCCCCCCAGAGTGAGGGAATGTTTTTATTGAAGTATTATTCTTTTGTAGCGACTTTTTCTAACTCTTTAACAATTTCGGCTGATGAGCGAGAACCCAAGATGAATGACGCTGATTGCAAGTTGTCAGTCATAAAGCCCCAAGAATCAGGTTCTTCGCTTAGTTTTAACGCAGGAGTTTGATATATTGCAGAAATTGAACAATCAAAATTTGCATTAGTAATTAAATTAATCTTATCTTTTACCATTACGCGTAAAAATTTTTTGTCAGATGGATCTAGTTTAGCAAAGTTTAAGTTTACTAAGCTTTGTTCAAGTTTTGTGAATGGCGAATCTTGAAATGTATCACTGATAAAATATTCAGGAGTAATTAAAAAACCCAAATTTATATTAATAGCTGACACCAAGATTTGCTCCTGAGCTTCAGTTTCTTTTTTTATTGAATTGCTAAGGTTTGTAAATTTATTTGTTATTAGTTCTAAATCTTTAAACTCTTTATTTTTTGATAATTCATTAATCTCTTTAATCAAATTTAGAATTTCAGGCTCTTTTCTTAAAGTCTCCCAATCATATTTAATTCTTGGCACAAAAATTTTCCCCTCAGACTCCATTGATATTGCAAATGTTCTTTTAAAATGTTCTATAAGGTAATGAAAATGCTCAATTCTTGCCAAAGGTGATAGTGATACAGTAAACATCTCTAAACTCTCCTTTTCTGCATTAAAAATTGGGGAAACTGTTACAGGAATTTGATTCGCACGTTGGCTGAAGTAATATAGTCCTGTTGTTGATGGAACTAGATTCCCCTCATCATCCTTTTTATAGATTAATGCACGAGAAGTTATTACAGGGTATATTTTCCCTCTAAACTTCATTTTAGAAATACCATTTGTTGAAAATGAAACAGCAACACGAATAACTGACCCAATCTTCATTCTTCTAATATTATAAACAATTTCAGAAGCTTTTTTCATCTTCCAATCCTTTTTGAATGCATTAATCGTTTTTCTATCAGGCTTCCCATCAAACTTTTCTTTAAACTCATCCAAAGCATCTTCAAGCATATCTGCATATTCTTCTACATCTTCAAGCTCGGCTGCTACTTGTTTAATTTCTGTCTGCTTAATAATTGATTTTGCTTTAGAGTCAAAGAAATCCTCAACATCATCTTCAGTTATATCTTCTTTATTTCCTGTAAGTTTTACAATCACAGTTTTTCCTGTATCAACACGAGCAAGGATTAAGTTTCCTTTTTGTGGTTTTTCTTCGAGTTTATTGTTATCTCTATCAATAAACCCCAAAAATTGTAATATCGTAGCTGGTAAAATCATGGCTAATCTCCTTATGTTTTTATTTCAAATTATATCATGGTTTCGGTTAATCAATACTGAAAGCAGCTCTAAATGTGATTGAGTTCTTAAACTCTCTTGCTTTTAATCTTCTCTTTTGCTATCATTAGATGATATCTAAAAAAAACAAAAAACAATGGAGATTATTAATGTCAAAAAATAATAATAATAATAAAATAGGTTTTGAAAATATTTCAGTAAAACTTGTAGACTCTACAGCAGACGCATATAAAGAAAAAAATGGTCTTGTAATCGATTTGGATTTGGGCTTATCTTATTTAATGAAATTTAATGCGAAAACTATAACAAAAGCAAAAAAATTTAAAAAACTATTAAAAAAAATAGATAATCTGAATAAAGATGCAAAGCAGGAAGAGATATTTAGGTTTATTGAAAAGGAATTATTTGCTATGTTTACTTATGAGTTTTTAGATAAATTTTATAAAAATAAAGAATATGAGATATTAGATAAAAATGACTTGTATATCTATGTTTTTGGTGCTTTTATTCAAGGTCATGCCACAAAAATTGATATAAATCGAATGTTAAAAATGAGTATTATAGAGCTTACAAATAGAATTTATGATGAATTAAGCAAAATGAAAAAAGACTAAGATAAAATACGGCTTTAAAAAGCAAAGAGGGACTCCCCCCCCCTCATGATTGATGTTATTTTTGAGAAAAATTAAAAATTAAAAACTAAGTCATCAAAATAAAGGAGCATATTCATATATGAATTTAATTCTTCCTTTAATCGGTTAATTTCGTAGGCACAACGTTCAGCAAAGTATATTTCCGTTCTCTCCATTTCTTTTTTTGCAATGGTTTTATTTAGATGCTTAATCCTTTTTGTTATGTGTGTTCTTAATTCATCTTTCAACTCTAGCTCAAATATCGGAATTAATTGCTCTGGTATTAAATCAACATCAATAGATTCTAATGCTCTCATCTCTTTGGAATTTCGTTGACTCAAAGAATAATTTAAAAACCTTGAAACAAATTTAGACTTCCAAATTGAAAATACTACCAATATATCTTTAAGCTCAACCTTTACTTTTGAACGGCTCTCTATTTCGCCTAATAGTATTTTCATAGCCTCCATATTGGAGTGACCACCACAATATTTTGGAAAAACTTTTTTAATCAAAAAAGCAGTTTTTTGCTTTTCTTTATATAGTAGCTCTCTATTATAGCTATTATCTCCAGCTCCTCTTAAACTTAAAATATCATGACCAACATAAGTGTTTATTTCTTTTATATTATCAATAACCCAATTAATATTAATTGTTTTTGTCGAAAAAATATTATTTAATGTCTCAGATGTGTATTTTGAGCGAGAGTTCATTTCTCCAAAGATTTTTTCAAATTCTCGCTTAAAATTTTCATAATTAACCATAGGAAAAAAGAATTCTCCTAGAGGCATTTTTGAAAAATTAAAATATGCAAACTCTATAATCTTATTTGCATCGCCCTTTGTTCCTGAGAAATCGACATCAAGCATTCTAAAGTTTGACACTATTGTTTTTAAACTACTATTTATGTTAATTTTTTTGTTATTCATATTTTCTCCTTTTTAGTTGTTTGTTTTTTTATCTCTATCTTTGTTAAAATTGAGCGACCAACAAAATCATTGATACCTTGCATGTATTTTAAAACCCAATCTGTATTAATAGATGTTGAGCTAAAGATTTTATCTATTGTATCACTTGTATAATTCGAGCGAATAGGCAGTTCTCCAAAGATTTTTTCAAATTCAATTTTAAAATTGTTCTTGTCAGACCTTGGGAAAAAGAATTTAGACGTATCTAGTTTTGAAAATTCAGAATAGGCATAGGCAATAATCTTATCAGCATCACATTTTGTTCCAGAAAAACCTATTCCAAAATATTCAAAATTAGATATAATACTTCCTAGAGGTTTATTTAAATTTATTCTTTTTTTCTTCATTTTTTCTCCTTTGTTTCTTTTAATTTATATTATATTATATTATGTTATCGTTATAAAGAAACTTAAAATAGAACTAATCTAACCTAGCATTTATTAAAAATAAAGTATAATTGGATTACAAAATACTAAAGGATAATTTTATGGCAAAAGTAAAAAAAAAGAAAGAGCTAAAAATCCCATCAGGAATTGAGAATACCACTGTGTTCAAAAAAGACTTAATTAACGATTTATCAGAGGTTGTTTGCATTTGTGAAGAACCCAGTAAGTTTAGAAACCCAAATGATGCACGATTAGCTTATGCATTAGGTTTTCCTCAAATCTTTCAAGACCTAAAAGGGTATTATGCTGAACAAATTTTAAATAGAACTGACAAACTTGCTATGGGAAAAACTGCCACTCGTGGGTCAATTTACCTAGAAAGTTTTCTTGGTGACTTTAGACAAACACCTAGAGAAGTTCGTGCTAATAGAGTTGCCATTTTTGACTTTGAAACTACAGGGTTGTCTGGCTATGCAGTTTCACTTGCGATTGAAATTTACGATATAGAGTCTAAGACTGTTGTTGATTCTTTTTATGAAATTATTAATACAGATGGAGAACTCTCCTCAGACGAAGCTATTGATATCCATCATATTAGCAATGAAGAAATGCTCCAAGCTGAGACTTTTGAGCATTATGTAGAGCGAATTATAACAATGCTTGATTCAGTTGATTTTTATGTTGGTCAAAACTTATCTTTTGATTTAAACATTTTAGAAAAAGAATTTGAGAGATTGGATATAAATTCGGATATTCCTTTTCGACCTTTTTTTGATACAAAATTAGCAGGGAAAGGTGTTGTTCCTGTTTTTATTGGGAAGTCAAGCACTCCAAAAGACCCAACCTTAAGGGAACTTGCTGAACATTATAATTTAATTGGTAAGTTAGACCCTGAATTTCATAACGCTAAAGTAGATGTTGAATTTACAAGGAAAGTGTTTGCAGAATTGATAAATGAGGTCATTTAGACGTATTGAATAATAAGTCACCTCATTCATAGTGAATGGGGTGATTTATGTGTGTTTATAGCTCACCCAGCTCATCTTTAATAGGCTAAACATTTAATAACTCAGCTTTAAACTTTCTCCCCCCCTCATATATAAATAACTCCAAATGTTCAAAAATATCATAACTAAAATCAAAACTATTAATTCCCCAAACATTTTCATGGGAAAACTTTTCAAGATTGTGTTCTTTTAGGACTTCATCAACCTCTCCTCCAGATGAAAACGAAGTTCCTTTTAACGAATTAAAGAATTTGATAAATTTTATAGCCTCGTCCTCAGATAAACCATCAACAATAGAAACTTCAAAGTTAAAATACGCGACAATTTCAATTGAGTCTTTTTTATCACTTAAGACTTCTTCTTTTTTTAAAATTCTACATCCTTTATTGCCTTTTTCAATTTCACTCCTTTTTAAGTATAGGTTAAATGCATCTTTCAAGTCATTTATTGATTCAAATCGACCTTTTCTAATTCTATCTTTGCTTTTCAAATCAAGGAGCTTAGATTCCTCACTTGTAGTTGAGTTCTCAATTATATTTTTATCAAAAAGAAGCCCCCCAACATGAAATGTTCCATCACACCAAAGTGCTTTGCCATCTTTAGTTATATATGCATATTCATACCCCGTTGTTTTTGTTGGAAATGGGTATATAAGACTCTCGTTAAATTCTTGTTTGTGGCTTATCATAAGCAATCCTTTATGTTATTTTTCTATAAATATATTATATAACAAAATCACTAAAAAAAAACTTAAATATATCGACTTTAAACATCTCAAAATAAATAAATAGATATAATACTTGTTAGAAAACAACAATAAAAATGGAGACAAAATGGAACGAAAAAAAATATATATTGGTCATGAGAATGCAAAGTCAAGAGTTTTGTTTAACACATTTGAAGATTTGGAATCTTTTATTTATGACTTAAAACTTGATAAAATTATCAATTTAAATAAAGAACTTAAACAAATTGAAATTGGGACAACTCTAGGTGTAGTGGTCTTTAACTCCACTTCTAAAAATAATAAAACTTTTGAGTTAAAAATTCCAACAAATATCTTAAAGAAGAGAAAGGTAATAAAGCAATTAACAAAACTTTATGATGCAAGAAAATATTTTTGTGATTATAATTTGCATATTTTTGTTTTAAAGCACGATGATGAAAGAGCAGATTTGCTTGATGTTGAGCTTACGTCATTTACATGTTTGCAAAAAACAACAATAAATAGAACAATCGAAACGGCTGGACGAGAAGATGTTTTTGACTCCTTATTTTTTGAACTTCTTGGAGATACATTTATTAGTCATGTTTCAGAACTATACCGTTCAATAAGAAGTTCTATTGGTGAGAAAATAATAAAACCTTATGCAAATAAAACTCTATACTCTTCGGAAATTTTAAATATTATTAGGGATAATCCGAGTCATATTGAAGTTTTAAATAGAATATATAGAGAAGATAAAAAGTTTTATTTGAATCTAATTTCAAAACCCACGACATATATCTCTTCTGAGTCTGGATTTAGATATATTGAAGTTGAATATGATAAAAACTCTAAAGATGAGACATATAAAGTTTTTTTCACTAATCAAAAATTAGAAAGATATGACCCCACAAAACCATATTTTATTTTTAACTCAAAGTTTAAATTGGTTTCTGAAAAAAGTTGGTTATCACCCCAGGAATGATGAGGTGAATTTTATCAAGAGATAGCGAAATCACTTCACATTATTTGTTGTTAATTAAGCCCTAATTAGGGCTTTAAATTACAATTCCTTTTTCTTGAAATTTAGACTTTACGTCTTCGAGAAATCTATCTTCAAGTTTATTATAGTCAGTGTTATAATCAAATTCTTCACTTAACATATGTTTAAAAATCTGAATCAAGGCATATCCCTGATTTTTTTTAATTATGTTTCTAATCTTTTGTTGTTGAGCTGTTCTATTATTTGAACTTGACTTATCAAGTATTTTATAAAAAAATAGTGCATCAGATAATAATAACTCTTTTTTATCTGTCGGTATGAGTCCAACCATTGCTTTTTGAACATTAAATGTCATAATACTAAACCCTGAGTGATCCAATCCATTTTCAGCTAAGAAATAAAGAAGTTTTTTATCATCTAAATACGTTTTGTTTGAACAAATTCTTAGGTCAGAATCTAAAATCATTTTTTTTATTTTTTTAAAATTATGATTAAATTCATCAACATTCTCTATGTTGATATTACTATGAATCCGTTTCTCTTTTAAATTCATTTTTATCATCGAAAATGATTTGAATTTTAATTCACCATCTTGTAGTTCGGTCTTGAATTCATAAGATATAAATTCGTTTACTCGAAGATGTTCTGGCACAAAACTTAGGTCAATGAGAAACATTTCCAGAGACAAATTACTTTTGATAAATTCACCATCTTTCGCCTTTGCTAATTTATAATTTAATCTCGACTTTATCATCTGTTCGAGTTCAGATTTTGAGTTTATCTTAATTCCTAAGATGTTAAATACAAGAGCATCCTCTTTTGACCTGAAATCATCTAGTTTAACATTATTGATTGCTTTTGATAGCAACATCGCCTTTGAAGATTGAGTGTCTATTATTTTTTTTCTACTGCAAAAGACTGTTGCCTCTACTTTTTTATTTTCCATTTTAATCCTTTTAAAAAAATAACTATAAAATAAATATAGTCTTCATTTGTTATAGGGTGGGAATAATTCTTGCATCCCAATAACTCAACAATATCGCGTATTAGTTCTATGTGTTATTACTTTTACCAAATTATATGATATAATAGCTGAAAAAGAGGAGTTAAATAATGAGAAACACACTACTTTCCTTGGTTGTTCTTTCAACACTCAGTTATTCTGAACTGTTAATTGAAGATTTTGGAGAAAACAAGAATAGTCAAGAAGTAAATATTAAGAGAATAGACTTACTTCCATCAATAAAAACAAATCAGGCAATTATAAGCAATGACCCAATTGATAAATTAGAGATTGCATTGCAAAACTTATCAGACAAAAAAACATCATCAATTTTAAGAACAACAGTTTCTATTGGAGAGCTTTCAAATAGAAATTCTCCTGAAGTATCTGTTAGAACGGAATCAGCAACGATTAATGTGAATAGAAATTCTGTATCAGACACAAAGCGAAGACGAAAATCTGTGATTGATGACTTATTTGGTGATGGTCAAGATAGTGAATTTGATGAGATGACCCTAGCTTCAGAGAGTGGTCCTAAAATTAATTTTCTCGCTGAAAATGTTGATTTAGAAGATGACATTGGTGATTTAAAAGAAAATTTATCAGAAAAAAAACCTATGGTAAAGTTAAAACATTATAAAAATATAAAATTTAGTTCTGAATTTGATAATTTTGTCTATTTTAATCACACAAATAGTGGTCGTGAAGACTTCTTGGGGTATTTAGATATGCAAGATGTGGAACAGGATGCATTCAAAGAAATCCTCAATTCTGATGGAACAAATAAAGACCTATTTATTTCTGCTTTGTATTATGATTGGTATTTACAAGACCCAACTCTTGCTGAAAATTTTTATAAAAAACTTTTTAAAAATAAACGAACACTAACAAAAACTCAAAAATTTTTACTATCTGAATACCTAATTAGAACAAACCGTGGACATATAATTCATAAACTTTTAAAGAATAAAGATTGTCTTGGGGGGTTCAAACTTGATAGTAGATGTTATTACTATTTAGGTTTTGATAAATACATGAATGGATCTACTAAAAACAAGTATCTTAAAAGAGCTGCTAGAGGTGGTTCTGTTCCTGCAAAAAGACTACTAAAAAAATAACTTAAAAATAAGTCTTGCAATCTCATTTTTTGGGTTGCAATGGACTCAAAACTATAACAAACCTTGACTTAAAAAATTCTTTTTGATAAACTGTTAGTTAAAACTATTCAGGAGATAACTATGAAGAAAATCAACCTAATTACATCAACCCTAATACTATTATCAATTGCCTCTGTCGGACTATATGCAACTCCAACTCCAACTCCAACTCCAACTCCAACTCCAACTCCCAAGTTAGACCTACTTACGAAATCTGAGCTAGAGGAGATACAGAATAACGTTATAACATTACAAAATCCTAGCTTAGAGCTTATTCAAGGTCGGAATCTTGGTAATGTTTCATTTATTCAAATGAAAGCTGTATCACAAGGAAAATCTCGAATCATTGAAGGGTTTGTTGACAATCTGACTCATGCTATTTATATTGGTGGTGGATATGATAAATATGGAAAAAAAATAACATTGCCAAAAACAAAAGCTTTAGATATGAGTATTCAAACAAAAAAGATTAAAGATTTAGATTTAAGCAATAGTGATTTGAAGCAGATACAGGATGCTGTTGTTCTTTCATATGGGTCTGGTAAAATCAATCTTTATGTTGTTACAGACCCTGAATGTCCTTATTGTAGAATGTTTGAGCAGGATTCTGAGGGGAGATTGAGTCAATATACAGTTAACATTATTTTATTACCGTTATCAATGCATAGACTAGCAAAGCCTATGGTTAACTATATTTTAAATGGAAAATCTAATGAAGATAGAGTTTTACGCTTTAAAGATTTAATGAGTGGAACTGCAAAAAGTCATCGAAAGAAGTTTTTTGATAAAAATTTAAAGAATCTTCTACCAGACTATTTGGATAAAGTTGATTTTGCTACAACTGCATTACATGTTCAAGGCACTCCCTCTTTTTTTCAATAATAGAATCTACTAACCCTCTCCTTAGTTTTGGGTTGGTAGACTATCTAAAAATACTTTGTTTAAACTTTCAAAAACTTTATAAATATCATCAATCATGTGTTTATAATAGTTTTTCACATCTTAACTTAATATTATATCACTACTAACTTTAAATAAATTATCTTCAATAGACACTATAGCTATTGTTTCCCTTTAAGCTAATCACAATTAATGCCGAATCAACATCTCCAAGATGTATTCTCTATCAGACTTAGTTTTTGAAGCATCATAAGTTGCCTTTTTTTTCTGGAAGTTTTAATAAAAAATGTCCATTGCTACTTTGACATTCACAACAAGTGAAAGTCTCATTCCCCAATCTTTTTCTCTCGTTAAACATTGTTGACCCACATTCACAAACTCTTTGGTATGTCAATCCATTGCTTATAATTGTTTTCTTTAAATTCATCTATAACTCCTAGTTTTTTTATTTATTGAATTTTACAAAAAAAAGACTTTGAGCAACCTTTATTATTCCTTGATTTTGCCTTGTTGAGCGTTATATTTAATTTTAGAGTTTTAATTTTAAGTTCAACAAATTCAGCAAAAATGAAGCAAAGATGTTTTAAAATATTAAAAAAAAGGATATATCATGAAACAACAATACAACGTTATAGTTGATGTAAAACCCTCAATAGGAAAGCAAAGCGATGTTAAACTTAAAATAAATGGAAAAAAGATTACATTTTCAAAAGAAAGAATAGATGGTGGATTTAGATTCTCGGCAAGTGTAAGTTTAAGCCACACCGATTCGATTTTCTTTGGTGTTTTTGACCCATACTTTAAAGTTTTTGAGCAAGAGTGTTTCTTTATTGACCCAGATACTAATATTCTTTGGTATCGAAATTCAATGATTAAGTGTCAACCAAAAAATAAATAATTTGTTCATCTCACCTATTTATTTTTTGGTGAGATTTATCAAACTCCCATCTAAAATCCAAATCAAACTCCTAAAACAAAGCATTGCAAAATAAATAGTTAACTATTGCAAATAGTAATAGAACTATAGAAAAAAATGCTATAATAACAAAAAAAAACGGAGGACTTTCTATGAAAAATAATTTACTTATAATTTCGATATCAAGTTTATTTCTATTATCTGCCTGTGGACCAACAAGTGAAACTGAAGATTCAACCCCATTTTCATATATCACACAAAATGATGTGAAATTAAACATAAATGTAATAACCGACTCTGATGTTCAGGTGTTGTTTTATTTAGATAAAGATGTTACAGATGCAACATATTATGATGGTCAAGAAATTGGAAGTTATGAAAAATTAAAAGGCTTAGTAAAGAAAGCCCAAACAACTAATGGAAAACTTTCTGGCTTATTAAATATTCCAGATTCAAAAGAATATATTTATATGTATATTCCAGCAAAAGGATTTATAAAAAAAATCTATATAAAAAACAATGAAGTATCATTTTTGGAGGTGATAAAATGAAAATAAACAAAATAACATTAGCAAAATCAATGCTTTTACTAAGTTTTCTTTCCACGAGTTTGTCTGCGAACTTCTTTTCAGCAGACCATGGAACTTGGAAGTTTAATAATTCTGAGTATTCAGATAAAGGTGCACCATTAGATAATAATGTAATTGATGTTGAATTAGCACCAAAACATAATAAAATTATGAAAACTATGAATCAGTATTTTCCAGAGTTCTCATCTCCAAGATTAACTCATAGTAATATGTTCTTTGCTGTAGAAGATAAGCCTGAAATTATTTTAAATGAAGATAGTGAAGTTTTTATAACATTTCATTCATCTCGTTCGTTTTTAAATAACTCTGTCGGATATTATGTATCTGGAGGAATGACAGGACAAGCTGAAGCAAGAAATATAAACGACTTGATTGATTATGGGAAAATTGTCTTTCCAAACACAACTTCAACAATTCGTGGTGGAGATTTAAAAGAGGGAACAACAATATCTATTGGGGAGTTTTTAAAAGGCACTAAGATTTCTCTATTCCTTGTTTCGTCTGGATGGCAAGGTGGTCAAGATTTAGCTAACCAAGATTATTTAATTGCGTCAACAAAGGCAAAAATCAACATTGATTCTTTAATTGAATGTATGCCTATAGATGTTCGCCTAACTCACTCAGTCTCTTCTTGGATGAATGACGATGATAGAAAAGATTTACTTATTGGATTTGAAGATTTATTATCTACAATGAATCCTTTCTTTCATGATTATAATGATGTTTTTATATCTGTAAGTGCCAGACAGAAAGAAGATTTAATTGACACAATAGAACTTGAAACAGGAGTCCCAGGAATCCCACCTGCAAAATTTGTTCCACTGCCTCCTGATGCTGATTCTGATACTGTTCCTGATTACCTTGATGAGTTCCCTTATGACCCTGATAAATGTCAAACAACATATACACCATCTGAGAGAGGTCATTCAACTTTGGTTTTTGAAGATATGTATCCTAGTGCTGGAGATTATGACTTAAATGATTTAAGTATTATTTTTGCAGTCGAAGAAGATGAAAATGCTTTAGGCTTAGTTAAAGAAATTCGTTTTTATGGATATGTTAATTCATATGGTGCAACTTATACGGATGGATTTAGAATTCAATTAAAAACACCTGCTGCAAATGTTCTTGCTGTAATGTATCGTGAAACTCCAAATGACACTTATGAATTGGCTTTAGATGCCATCATTCCTGATGGGGATAATGTCGTTATAAAATTGTTTGATGATGCATCTCAATTTTTACAAAAAGGAACTCATAGAACTTTAATTGATGATGATGTTATTGCTGAGAATAGTTTCCAATATAAAATTATTTTAAAAGTTCCAGCGAATTTGACACCACCACCATACAATTCTTTCCTAAATGTTTCTCGAAATATTTTGGTTGATGCAGAAAACAACACCTATGAATTGTTTGAAAATATTGAAGTTCACTTGCCTGGAGCAAAACCCACATCATTAAATGATAGTTCGTTAGTTGGAACGAAAGATGAATCAAAAGAAAACAGTTACTTAACAAATGATGGAAGACCTTGGGGGCTTATGATTCCTCAAAAATTATTTCCTGTTACAGAGGGGTTTCATATATCTACAGGATATAAATTTTATTCTGATTGGGTTAATTCAAAAGGTAAATCTCATAAAGATTGGTATGATTCAAGTGTTGACTCTAATATTAATAGTGAATTCTTAAGTATTGAGTGATACTTATAAGTTTTATCAAAAAAAGTCCCTCTAAGTAGGGACAAAATCTTCTTAAAAATCCATCTCCATTAACACACCCATCCTTATAACTAAAACATATCATTTCAATTTAAGTTTGATTTTAGAACTAAATTGTTACAATATCAAAAAACAAAAAATATATATGGGAACATGAACTCGGAGGTATACCATGAATAATATTATTACGCAATCTTTTGGGTCTATTTTAAATAAACTATTAGAAACTAGAATGGAAGAAGAATGTATAAAAGACAAAGCTATAATTTATAATTTAGAAAACAATTCAAATAAAAAACTTTGGGAAAAGATAGCTTCCAGATTTGACAATAAGATAAGTAAAACGGATAATGAAGATTCGCTTAACAGTCCAGGATTAACGTCTTCTATTTTTCTTTCTTGTGTTGCTGCTGAAACCTCGACTTCAGATGAACTTGAAAAGATTGATTGCCTGATATCTGCAATAAACTCATCATTTCAATATTTGGAGTATGTAGTCTCAATATCAAGGAAAACTATTACGAATCAAACTTTGGTTTTTAACTTAAGTTCAGCAACTTTCTATAAGCAAGAAGACTTTCTTGGTGAGTCTGTAAACTTAACTGTTACAAATATTTTTCAGGAGAATACTTCAGATGACTCATAAATATATTGATACTGCATTTTTTCTAAAAACAGATTTAGAACACCCTACTGATGCTGAGTTAATCGCTTGTGGACTTTTTTCTGCGTTATATAAAACAAAAGATTCTGATAATTTCTTATTGTGTAGAACTATTGAATCATTTAAATTTGATTATTTAAATAGAATTGGAATTCAAGTCTTTGGTTTAACTGAAAAAGAAACAAGAAACAATGAAAAATACTCTGAATTTTATGTTGAAAACCTTGAAGATGGAATCTTATCATTAAAAGATAATTCTGTTCTGTATCGGGCATTTTTAGAGTTAAATAAGCTAGATATAGAACTTGAAAAAGAGATTCTTAATAAAGGGTCACTTTACATGCAATTTATAAAAGCCGTTCACAAGTCAGCAATCAAAACAAAAAAAGGATTAAATAGTTTAACTGCGATGGACCATAAGGTTATTCTTTCAATTAAAAAATCTTTTCTACATTTAGAGAAAATGAAATACTTAGACTTTTCTAAGCTTAACCTTGATTTACATTTTGATCAGTTTTTAAAAAATAGCAATGGAGAGGTTTTTTGCTCAGACATTGTTTGTGAAAAATTTTGATTTTTTTTCTATCGGTCGTTAGTTAAACCTTATCCCGAAATATAGATTGGGATAAGGTTTAATAGACATTAGAACTCAAAGTTTAGTTTCTTCACACCTAAAATTTGATAACAAGCATCAATAACTACATTTATATCATTATTCCCTATATCTTCTTTTTGTAGACCCTCATTATCATTTTGTATTCCTTTTGTTTTTATACATTATACCTCGATCCCCTTAGACTCTCCTTTTTTCTTAACTCTCAACTAGAGAGGCTATTATCAAGATAAATTTCCATGATATATCAATATTTAATATATATTTAGATTTATTTGTGGACTTTCGTTTTTATTCACCATTTTTATTTTGAATCTAAATTAGGGAGATTTTTCTTTAAAAATGACAGAACTATCGTTATTTAAAAAAAATTTAGAAAAGCTGAAGACTTTAACTTGTTTTCGCTGTTTTGAAAAGTTTTACTATACATCTATCACATTTTTATATATCTTTCAATTTATGATGCCTTTTTAGCTCTTATAAGCTACTTTGATTTATTTCTTAACGACTAAAATATAGAGATTCTATTTCTTTTGAAGATTTGATAAATTTAGATTATCTATTGGAAGAGTTTTTATCTTTTTGAAGTTCTTTTGTTTTGAGACCTTAAACGTTTTTAGTCTTATTAGTTCGATTTATTAACATAAGCTTATGCTCTTGCTCTTTTAGTTTCATAAGTTCT
>Ga0256827_10000156_pt1 | contig 38253 bp, 32 predicted proteins | sample CV84metaG_FD_185977 | JGI IMG/M metagenome (GOLD analysis project Ga0256827, IMG submission 185977) | Hydrothermal vent microbial communities from East Pacific Rise, Pacific Ocean - CV84 | ecosystem: Environmental > Aquatic > Marine > Hydrothermal vents | place: Pacific Ocean: East Pacific Rise... | reverse complement strand
TTCATATTGATTGGCAGCTCTATTTTAAATCTCATCTTTCCGTTGAACGACACCGGATAAGAGAAATTATTCTCTATCACATGCGACTCTACAAACTCGGGGAATGGCGCATAAACCACACTCTCCTCATGACCAAGCTGCTCCCAAAGCTCCTCAGCAATATGTGGTGCAAAGCTCGAGATTAGAACTGTGAGTGGCTCCAATACCGCACGTTTATGGCATTTTAGGTCAGTAAGCTCATTCACACAAATCATAAACTGACTCACTGTAGTATTAAATGAGAAACGCTCAATATCATCAGACACTTTTTTAATGGTTTGATGAAGTATCTTTAATTCTTTCTTATTGGCTTCTTCATCGGTCACTACAAAACCTTCGGTATCGTTATAATATAAACGCCAGAACTTACGCATAAAACGGAACACACCTTCTATACCATTGGTATCCCAAGGCTTATGACTTTCCAAAGGTCCCAGGAACATCTCATACATCCTAAAGGTATCGGCACCATATTTTTCTATTAAAGCATCGGGGTTTTGGACATTATACTTCGACTTAGACATCTTTTCCACTTCCCAACCGCAAATATACTTTCCATCTTCCAGAATAAACTCAGCATCGGCATACTCCGATAACCAATTTTTGAACCCTTCGGTATCTAAAACATCATTATTCACCAGGTCGATATTCACATGCAAACGGGTGGTTTCATATTCTTTTCGTAAGCCAAAACTCACAAACTTATTGGTTCCATTCACTCTGTATACAAAACTAGATCGCCCTTGAATTTTACCTTGATTGATAAGCTTATTATAAGGTTCTGCTTTCACAGTCATCCCTAAATCATATAAAAACATACCCCAAAAACGAGAATATAATAAATGACCCGTAGCATGTTCATCGCCACCCAAATACAAATCAACACCTTGCCAGTATTCTATAGCTTCTTTCGAGAAATATTCATTCTCGTTATGCGGATCCATATAGCGATAATAATAGGCACTGGAGCCGGCAAAACCGGGCATGGTATTGGTTTCCATCTGATAACCTTCTTTGGTTTTCCAGTTCTCGGCTCTGGCTAATGGCGGTTCTCCACTTTCGGTAGGTAAATATTTATCTACTTCGGGCAGCTCCACAGGAAGCTGGTTGAGATCTACTGTTTGTGGCATCCCATCTTTATAATAAACAGGGAATGGCTCACCCCAATAACGTTGTCGACTGAAAATAGCATCGCGCAAACGGTAATTGATAGTCCCTTCACCAATCCCTTTTTTATTCACTTCGTAAATAGCCGCTTTAATGGCTTTCTTCACTTTTAAACCATTTAAAAATCCCGAATTAATCATCACCCCTTCTTTGGCATCATAGGAATCTTCCCATGTAGCAGGATCGGTAGGTTCTTCTCCCTTTTTAGCCACTACCTGAATAATAGGCAACTTAAAGTGAGTAGCAAAAGCAAAATCGCGGGAATCATGTGCCGGTACTGCCATAATAGCTCCGGTTCCATAACCCATTAACACATAATCGGCTACCCAAATAGGGATCTCCTCCCCTGTTAAAGGATTAATACCATAGCCACCAGTAAACTTACCGGTTACTTTTTTTACTTCGGTCATGCGCTCCCGTTCCGAGCGGTTTTTAGCCCAGGCCACATATGCTTCAACCTCAGCTTTTTGTTCATCGGTTGTAATCTTTGAAACCAATTCGTGCTCAGGTGCTAACACCATATAGGTAGCACCAAACAAAGTATCGGGGCGGGTGGTAAATACCTCTATCTTATCTTCTACACCTTTTACATCAAACAATACAGAAGCACCTTCGGAACGGCCTATCCAGTTACGTTGAGTTTCTTTAATAGAATCGCTCCAATCCAGCCCCTCCAAACCATCTAACAAACGCTGAGCATAGGCGGTAATACGTAAGAGCCACTGCTTCATCATACGTTTCTCCACAGGATGCCCACCTCTTTCGGACAAGCCTTCTTTCACCTCATCATTAGCCAAAACCGTACCTAAAGCCGGACACCAATTCACCGTAGTTTCGGCTAAATAGGCCAACCGATAGTTCATCAATATCTCTTGTTGTTCAAAATCGGAAAAGGCTTTCCATTGCTCAGCCGTGAACTCTTCTTCTTGCGAACAAGCCGCATTTACTCCGGCATTTCCCTTTTCATTAAAGATGGCTATTAAGCTTTCAAGCTTTTCGGCTTTCTGACTGTCGTTATTATACCACGAATGAAACAGCTGAACAAAAGTCCATTGTGTCCATTTATAATACTTAGGATCTGAGGTTCTTATTTCCCTGTCCCAATCAAAAGAAAAACCTATCTGATCGAGCTGCTGACGATAGCGTTTAATATTTTTCTCGGTAGTTACCGCAGGATGTGTGCCTGTTTGAATAGCATATTGTTCGGCAGGCAAACCATAAGCATCGTAACCCATGGGGTGCAATACATTAAAACCCTTATTTCGCTTAAAGCGAGCATAAATATCCGAGGCGATATAACCCAGGGGATGCCCCACATGTAAGCCGGCTCCCGAAGGATAAGGGAACATATCTAATACATAAAACTTAGGTTTGTTCTTATCAATCTCAGCTTTAAAGGTCTTATTCTGTGCCCAATAGGACTGCCATTTCTTCTCTATTTCGTTATAGTTATACTCCATGCTATTCTCTTTTAATATGTGGCGGCAAATTTAGTAAAATTCAATAGTTTAATTGTATTGTTGTAATACATTATTTTAGAATTAATAAAAGCTGATGAATCAGATATTTAGTTAATTAAGCTTTCGAACAACACATCATTATTGACAAGCTCCGGTGCGCTAAAGCCTTTCCATTTTGAGACATCGGAAAGAACGGCTTTTGACAAACGAAACCGCTCTTGAAATTCGAAATCGCAGATAGCCTGTTCTTTTAATCTTTTTGCTAAATATATTTGCTCGGTTTGGCTTGGCGTGGGTACCAGGAACAGATGTTTACAAGATAAAGCACAATAATCCATGATACTGGAATAACCCGAACGGGATATGATTAAATCGGCATGTTTGATATACGACTGCATATCGGCATCCGCCAGATGGTTGAAATATATAACATTTGGCAAACCTATCTTTTCGGTATTTTCCTGAGGCTTTCCACCTACTATCACCAACTTCTTAAAGATATCTTTAGCCTGAGATATCAGCAAATCCTCAAAGATAGAACGTTGTGGTTCAGGCCCCGAGATAATACACAGCACATAGTTTTCTTTGATTTTCCGCTCAAGATCTTGTGGCACAAAACGGCTTTGCGGGTTAATAAATACCTTGTCCAGGTCTTCGTTTTCCGATAGGTTTCCCGATAAACGATGACTTGCAGTATCAGGTACCCAAACAGTATCAAATTCCTTAAGCCATTTGGTATTCATTATTTGTGCATAAGCACCAAAAAGGCTCAACGACTTTGGATATTGGAAATTTAGCTGATGACTGATGATAATACTTTTAATATTGGGATGAAATAAACCAAACCTGCTATCGGAGATAATTAAATCGATATGACGTGTTTCCACAAACTTCTCGAGCCATTTATGCTCATTCTTCTTACCACTAATAATCTTTGGTAATACTTTCACTAAAGAATAAACAGAGTTATGTCCGTTATAAACAATATCGTAGGAAGGCACATGCACAAATTCGGCATCAGGAATCTGAGATCTTAAGAAGTGTTCGTTCAGATCACTCACCCCAATAATTAACAAATGTTTTTGCCTTTGAAGATACCTTAACAGGGGAACTAATCGTGTGGCATGCCCTAAGCCCCAATCAAGTGGCGAGATTAAAATTTTAAGTCGTTTTGTCATCTCCCACAAAAATAACTAATTTATTACAGTAAAAGACTTAAAAAATTTGTTATTATTTTCAGAAAAAACCTTTATCGTTATATAAATCACAAAATATCTCTTAAATTTGTCGCTAAATAAAAGAATATGATTTTCAAACTTATCTTAATCTCTGTAGTAATGATGGGTGCCGCTTTTGCGTTAATTGGCATTAAGATGTTCATTTTTAAAGATGGGATGTTCACCAAAACATGTAGCTCGGATTTAGAAACACAAGACGGTGTAGAAATTGGTTGCAGATGCGAGAGAGACGGCACTTACGATTGCGAGAACTACGAGAAACACCATGGGATGATTGAGAACATTTCGCAGCATATCGAAACGCTGGAACAGCAGTAATACATCAATCCCCAATAATATCGATATATACAGGCAGGTGGTCGCTATAACCGCCGTGGTATTTATAGCCAATTGACGTTCGGTTAGGTCTTTTTCCGCCATACTTTTTATCTGTTTCTAAAAGAAACGAAGCATCAAACACCCGGGCTTTTTGGTCTTTTATCTTTAAGGAAGCTTGAGATCCCAACATGAATTTTGATACAATAAACTGATCGAACATGCCCCATTCACCCTTATATTTAATTGAACCCATTGAAAGATGATCTCTATCATTCAACATCAGATTTACCAGGTTTTTATCTTCCTTTTTATCTCCTGCTCCCAGATTCACCATTAAACTCTCGTTGAAGGGATAATCGTTAAAATCACCCATGATCACAATCATGGCTTGTTGATTCACTAAGAATAAGGAATCTGTTTTTAACTTTAATATGTCAGCAGCTCTTTTTCGTTTTGGCTCAGTAGCCATCTTCCCTCCCCAGCGGCTGGGCCAGTGATTCACAAAAACATGGATGGTATCTACACCCATCACCACCCCTTTAACATACAGGATATCGCGTGTTTTACTATCAGGCTTAAAAGGGAAATCCACAGGAATAGCTTCGTCATACAACAACTCAAAGCGTTTGGAATCGAATAGCAAACCCACATCTATCCCTCTTCTGTCGGGCGACTCTTTATGAACGATCTTATAATTAAACTTCGAGAAAGGCGTTTTATAGGCCAACTGCTTTAATACAAATCTGTTTTCCACCTCACAAAGTCCAATGATAGCGGGAGGGTAAGGGTTCCCGGCTGCCATAACTACTTTATAGATTTGGTTAAGCTTGGTTTGAAATTTATACCACGTCCAATGTCTGGCACCCTCTTCGGTAAACTCTCCATCCGAAGTCAAGCTATCGTTAAAAGGATCAAACAGATTTTCCACATTATAAAACATCACACGAAAATCCTGATGACCGGCCTCTTCCTGAGCAAAAACAGAATGAAAAACAAACAGAAACAGAATGAAAAGTGATGACTTCATCGTTAATTAGTTTAAGACAAGAAAATTAAAACACAGCAATCTTATTGCAGAATAGCCAAAAGAAGATCTAAATCGCGATAACTAAAGCCAAATGTTTTTCCAATATAGGCATTTGTTACCACGCCATTATAAACATACACCCCATTCCTCAGGCCTTTATCTTTTTTCAGATAATTAGAGATACCACCACTCTCCCCAATCTTTATCAATAAAGGGGCAAAGAAATGCGAAAAAGCTTGCGATGCCGTACTCGATACCATGGAGGCCATATTGGGAATACAATAATGCGTAACCCGATGTTTCTGAAATACCGGATTCTGATGATTGGTAGGTTTCGAGGTTTCGAATACACCACCCTGATCAATGCTTAAGTCCACAATAACGGAACCAGATTTCATGCTTTCTACCATATATTCCGGCACCCGAAACCTGGAACTAATATCCGATTGTCTGATAGCACCTATCACCACATCGGCATTTTTAATAGCCTGGGCTAAGCTCTTTGGTTGCAAGGTAGAAGTAGGAATATTTTCGGAGAAATAGTTCTGAAGCCTGCGCAATTTATAAATCGAATTATCGAAAACTTTTACCAGAGCTCCCATTCCTAAGGCTGTACGAACGGCATATTCGCCCACAGCACCAGCCCCTATCACCACTACTTCGGCAGGGCTCACTCCCGGTATCCCGCCTAAAAGGGTGGCATTGCCATATTTAGAATGAGATAAATAATAAGCAGCTATCTGAACCGCCACTACCCCAACTATTTCGCTCATGCTACGAATCAGCGGGAAAGCTTGCGCATTGTCCATGATGTCTTCAAATGAGATAGCAGTGGCCTTTTTTTGAGAAATCAGCCGAATATCATTTTGGCTAAGCGAAAAATACTGTAAAGAAGTAATGATTAGTTGTCCTTTACGAATGCTCTGCAACTCGGCCTCGTTGAGACGGCTGACCTTTAACACAATATCACACAACATCACCTCTTCAAAAGAATCTACAATCACGGCACCTTGCTCCGAGAACAACAAATCTTTATAACCCGATTTCTCTCCTGCTTTTGATTGTACGACAAGCTGATGACCATTTTCCACCAAATGACCTACGGACTCCGGTGTTAAACAAACTCTTTTTTCATCGCTATCGTACTCCGCTAAAACGCCTATCTTTAAAGAAGATTTTTTATTAGTAATAGCTAACATCTCTTCCATTGGCAGTATTTCGGATGTAATATCTTGTATTCCCAATCCTGACATATTATTGGTATATCTAATTAGTTAAAAGACAAATATAAGCGTTTTATGCCACTTCCCAACTAATGGTTCGCATACCACTTAACTCATCTTCAATAATATTCAAATATACGCAATCTTCGGGTAAAAGTTTCTCAACCTTCTCGGGCCATTCCATTAAACACAAATCGCCACTATCCCAATAATCAAAAATCCCAATATCCAAAGCTTCCTGATAGCTTTCTAAACGATAAAAATCAAAATGATTAACCATCTCTCCCTTCTGCGTTTCATATTGATTAACGATAGAAAAGGTAGGACTATTAACAATCTGATCAACAGATAACTCCTGGCATATAGCTTTGATAAAGGTGGTTTTTCCGGCTCCCATTTCACCATAAAAAGCTATTAGATTCTTTGAATCTAAAGAATCTAATAGCTGACGAGCTACCTTGGGTAGTTCTTCGATATCTTTTACCTGAACACTATATTTCTTCATAATGCAAAATAAATAAAAATATTACTTAGTTCGCATACTGATAAAAGGGATTAACATTTCTTCCATGGAAATACCACCATGCTGGAAAGTATTTCTATAGTATTTAGCATAATGATTAAAATTATTACGGTATGCTAAAAAGTCATTTGTCTTGGCAAACACATAACTATCACTCATTTGTGTTCTGGGCAAGAATAGTTTCTCAGGGGTTCGGGCTTCAAACACCTCTTTGGCTTTATAATTCAAGCTTCTTCCTACTTTATATCTGAGGTTGGTATTGGTGTTTTTATCCCCCACAATTTGTATGGGGTTATTCACTCTCACACTACCATGATCGGTAGTTATCAGCAAGTTAACATCTTTATCACCCAAATAACGAATCATTTCGTAAAGTGGCGAATGCTCGAACCAGCTTACCGTTAAAGATCTATATGCTGCCTCATCGTCAGCTAATTCTTTGATGATTTCCATCTCGGTACGGGCATGCGAAAGCATATCTACAAAATTATACACAATCACATTCAAATCGTTATTCATCAGGTTTGGTAAGGAGCTGACCACTTTCCTGCCAAAAGACATATTCAGCACTTTGTGATAGGAATATTTGGTGTCTTTCCCAAAACGGTTTAAAAGCTCTCCCAACAACTCTGATTCAAACTGGTTTTTAGAGCCTTCTTCATTCTCATTCATCCAGTATTGAGGATATTTCTTCTGTATCTCCGAAGGCATCAAACCGGCAAAAAGCGAGTTTCTGGCATATTGTGTTGTTGAAGGCAAGATACTATAAAACAACTCTTCGGACACCAGCTTAAAAGCATCTTCGAAAAAAGGCTGAATAGATTTCCACTGATCCCAGCGTAAGTTATCAATCAAAAACAAAAAAGTAGGCTTATTGCTATCCAAAACAGGGAATACTTTTTTCTTCATCACGGTATGCGACTGAACAGGCCTCTCATCATCACGTGCGTTCACCCATGACTCATAATTATTCATCACAAAACGGGTAAACTGCTGATTAGCTTCGTCTTTTTGCATCTTCAAAACCTCTTCCATGCCACTCCCCACCGATTTTCCAAGACTCAACTCCCAACGGACCAATTTTTTGTACACCTCTGTCCACTCATGATAATCCAAATCGTCGCTTATTTCCATACTAAGCTTTTGAAACTCTTGCTGGTAGGCCATCGTCGTTTTCTCCGAAACCAGTTTCTTATTCTCCAGATTCTTCTTTAAGCAAAGCAATATCTGATTTGGCTTCACGGGCTTGATCAGGTAATCGGCAATATTGGAGCCTATGGCATCTTCCATGATAGACTCCTCCTCGCTCTTGGTAATCATCACAACAGGCACCGAAGGAAACTTCGATTTCAACCTTTCAAGCGTTTCGATACCACTTAAACCCGGCATATTCTCATCTAAGAATACGATATCATAATCCGCTTCTTCAATCATATCCAGAGCTTCGTTTCCACTCACCGCTGTGTCTACATTATATTCTTTTTGTTCCAGAAAGATGATGTGTGGTTTTAGTAAATCAATCTCATCATCAACCCATAATATTTTTGCGTTCATATTTTTCTATTTCTATTATAAAAGATAAAATTACTCATTTATTGTACATCAAAATCAAAGAAAAAGCAGCTAAAATCCATAACTTTAATAATCAAACACTTATACATGTTAAGATTTGTTAAGCTTAGGTTTTCATTAAAAAATACATTGCGCTTTTTTTTGTAATTTCACAAATTATAAACTTTTCAACGGATGAGCAAAAGAAAAACCAATAAGCTTAAAGTATTTAATGACCCCATATATGGTTTTATTAATATTAACGACGGTACTTTATTTGATATCATAGAGCACCGGTTTTTTCAACGTTTACGACGAATTAACCAATTAGGACTCACATACTTGGTTTATCCGGGCGCCATACATACCAGATTTCAACATAGCATGGGCGCCATGCATCTGATGAAATCTGCTTTGCAAAACCTTACCGAAAAAGGAATTAAAATGACTAAGGATGAAATGATTTCGGCACAACAAGCCATTTTATTGCACGATATTGGTCATGGCCCTTTTTCGCATACCTTAGAGTTTCAGTTATTAAAAAACAGTAATCACGAAAAACTGGGTGGGCTTTTTATGGATGCCATGAATAATGAAATGGGCGGCTCCTTAGAGATGGCCATTTCGATTATGAATAATACTTATCCAAAGAAATTTTTACACCAGCTGATAAGCAGTCAGCTGGATATGGACAGGTTAGATTACTTAAAAAGAGACAGCTATTACACAGGCGTTTCCGAGGGTGTGATAGGTACTAACCGACTGATTAACATGCTTAATGTATCAAAAGATAAAATAGTAATTGAAGCCAAGGGCATCTATTCGGTAGAGAAATTCCTGGTGGCTCGCCGTATTATGTATTGGCAGGTATACCTGCATAAAACAGTTTTGGCTGCCGAACAACAGCTGATTGAGATCATGAAAAGAGCCCGTCTTTTGGCTTTGGAGAAAAAAGAAACCAGCCCCAGTAAATCATTAAACACCTTTTTAACAGCAGAAATTTCACATGATGACTTTATTAATAATCAGTTATTAGAAACATTCTCAAATATTGATGATTACGATATACTTTTCAGCTTAAAACACTGGTTACACAGCAATGACAAAGCATTAAGGCTCATGTGTCATAATATTTTAAACCGCCACCTTCCCAGGGTAATCATTCGTGATAAACCATTTGGTGAGCAGCAGATAAAAGACCTTCAGGAAAAAACAGCCGATCTTTATGAAATCCCTCTCAAGCTAAGCAAACACTTTGTATATACCGGTGTGGCCAGCAACAGAGCTTATAACCAAAAGACCGATGGTATTTTTATTTTAGAAAAGAATCAGAAATTAACAGATATTGCTACGGCTTCCGATAACTTTAATATCCAGAGCTTATCCGAACCGGTGAATAAATATTTTTTATGCTTTCCAAAAGAAATTGTGTCATAAACAATCTATTTTTTGAATACCTTTGCATCATCTAATATTAATAGACGTTAATTAGATCATAAAGATTGATTATTTATTCATTAATTGATAAAGTGATAGATTAGTGATGAATTATTTAAAACAAATAATATTTTAATGAAATTTACAGCATCACAGATTGCAGAAGCATTAAACGGAACCGTTGTAGGCAATAAAGATATTGAAGTTCATGAGCTTTCAAAAATTGAAGAAGGGAAACCGGGAACTCTGAGTTTTTTATCCAATCCCAAATACACCAAATACATCTATACCAGCCAGGCAAGCATTGTGGTGGTGAATGAAAGCTTCGAAGCCGAAAAAGAGATTCAGAGTACTCTAATAAGAGTTAAAGATGCTTATGTAGCTTTTTCACAATTACTGGAAATGTACAGTCAATCGAAAAACCAAAAAACAGGCATCTCACCAACAGCACATATCTCCAAATCGGCAACCATTGGAAAGAATGCCTATATAGGTGAGTTTGTAGTGGTGTCGGACCATGTTGTCATTGGCGATAATGCTCATATACAAGCTCATTCGTTTATTGGGGAAAACACCAGGATTGGTCATCAATTAACCATGTATTCCGGAGCCAAGATATACGACAATTGCGAAATAGGAAACGATTGCACTTTTCATTCGGGAGTTATCATAGGTGGCGATGGTTTTGGCTTTGCACCGCAAGCCGGTGATAATTATAAGAAACTGCCTCAGATAGGAAATGTGATTATAGAAGATAAAGTAGATGTTGGGTCAAACACTACTATCGACCGTGCTACCCTGGGATCTACTATTATCCGCGAAGGTGTAAAACTCGATAATCTAATCCAGGTAGCTCATAACGTAGAGATTGGGAAAAATACGGTAATAGCTGCACAAACAGGCATTTCCGGTACTACCACTATTGGCGAATACTGTATGATTGGAGGACAAGTAGGTATTGCCGGTCATTTAAAGATTGGTCATCATGTGATGATTGCCGCCCAAAGTGGCATCGCCAGTAATGTTGCCGACAATAAAGTCATCCAGGGATCTCCTGCTTTTGACATCCGTCCTTATACCAAATCATACGTTCACTTCAGGCGTTTACCCGATATTGTTAAACGTATTGAAAGTATTGAGTCTTATATAAAATCACAATAGATTAATTATTTTTTGTAAATTTGCCCACTATTCTATAAAAAAGAGATAGAATAACTTCATTCACAGTCAATTAACCTATTATTTATTATAGTACGATGACAAAACAACATACAATACAATCTGAAGTTAGTATTTCGGGTAAAGGTTTGCATACCGGACAGGATGTAAAACTAACCTTTAAACCTGCTAAAGAAAACTATGGATTTAGATTTATCAGAACAGATCTGGAAGAAAGAACTGAGATAAAAGCTAATGTAGACAATGTAGTAGATACTTCAAGAGGAACGACTTTAGAGTGTAAAGATGCTAAAGTATATACCATTGAACATGTATTAGCCGCATTAACCGGCATGCAACTACATAATGTGATTATAGAGGTCAATGCTGCCGAAATGCCCATATTGGATGGAAGCTCCAGACTGTATATCCAGGCATTGGAAAAAGCCGGCAGAGTGGAACAAAATGCTGATATCGAATATCTTGAATTGACTGAGAATATTTCTTACTCAAATAAAGACGAGAAAGTTGAATTTATTGCTATTCCCAGCGATGAGTTTAAAGTTTCGGTGATGATTGATTACGATAATGCCGTATTGGGTTCTCAGCATGCCAGCCTCAATAAACTCGAAGATTTTAAAGACGAAATAGCTAATGCCCGTACCTTTGTTTTTCTGCATGAGTTAGAACCTTTATTGAATAATAACCTCATTAAGGGTGGCGACTTAGAGAATGCCATTGTGTACGTGGATAAGCAATTGGATCAGGCCGGCTATGACCGACTTGCAAAATTGTTTAAACAGCCATCGGTAAAAGTCACCGAAAAAGGCTATTTAAATAATCTGGAACTTTTTGCACATAACGAACCCGCACGTCATAAACTGCTTGATGTTATTGGCGATTTAAGCCTTTTAGGAAAGCCTATTAAAGCACACATCATTGCTACACGTCCGGGACATAAAAACAATATCCTTTTTGCTAAACAGCTTAAAAAACAATTAGCAAAGAACCTTAAAGCCAAAAAAACACCTTCGTTTAGTCCCAATGCCAAGCCTCTTTTCGATATCAATGATATCATGAAAATGCTACCGCATCGTCCTCCATTCTTATTAATAGATAAAATAATGGAAATGAGCGATTCGCATGTTATTGGCTCTAAAAGCGTGACTATGAACGAACCGTTCTTTGTTGGTCATTTCCCCGGAAACCCTGTGATGCCGGGCGTTTTACAAATTGAAGCCATGGCTCAAACAGGTGGTATCTTAGTATTAAATACCGTGCCTGATCCCGAAAACTATATCACATTGTTTATGAAAATAGATAATGTAAAATTCAGAAACCAAGTACTCCCCGGAGATACTATATATTTTAGTTTAAAACTATTATCTCCTATCCGCAGGGGACTATGCAATATGGGTGGTGTTGCCTATGTTGGAAATAAAGTTGTAATGGAAGCCGAAATGTTGGCTCAAATAGTTAAGAAAAAATAAGATTATGAATCAACCATTAGCATACGTACACCCTCAGGCGAAAATCGCTAAGAATGTAGTGATTGAACCTTTTGTTAATATTGAAAAAAATGTTGAGATTGGAGATGGTAGTTGGATTGGATCTAATGTGACCATTATGGAAGGGGCACGAATTGGAAAAAATTGTAAGATCTTCCCCGGTGCTGTTATTTCTGCCATTCCTCAGGATTTAAAATACGATGGAGAAAACACCACTGTAGAAATTGGAGATAACACTACCATCAGAGAGTTTGTTACTATCAACAGAGGTACCATAGCCAACATGAAAACAACCGTTGGAAACAACTGTCTTTTAATGGCTTATGTGCACATTGCTCACGACTGTATTGTTGGAAACAACGTGATACTTGCCAACGGGGCCACCTTAGCCGGTCATATCGAAATTCACGATTGGGCCATCATTGGTGGTCTTTCTGCTGTTCATCAGTTTGTGCAGGTAGGACAACACGCCATGATAAGTGGTGGTGGTATGGCTCGTAAGGACGTCCCTCCTTTTACCAAGGCAGGCCGCGAGCCTCTCTCTTATGTTGGTATCAACTCTATTGGTTTACGAAGAAGAGGTTTTACTCCCGAGCAAATCAATCAAATACAAGAAATATACAGAGTAATTTACTTAAAAAACAAAAACGTTTCTCAAGCTGTAAACCTCATTGAGGCTACTATTCCCGCTACTCGCGAACGTGACGAAATATTATCGTTTATCGCCCGTTCAACAAGAGGTATTATGAGAGGCTATTCAAGATTTTTATAAAAACATTATGGCAAATACATCAGACATTAAAAACGGACTCGTCATTAACTTCAATGGAAATTTATTCTCTATTGTAGAGTTTCAACACGTAAAACCAGGCAAAGGACCGGCCTTTGTAAGAACAAAACTAAGAAATCTAAAAACAGGGAAAATACTTTCCAACACTTTCACATCTGGTGTTAAAATAGATATTCAAAGAGTAGAAAGAAGAAGTTATCAGTTTCTTTATAAAGATGGGGAGCAGATGCACTTCATGAATAACGAAACCTTTGAACAAACTTTTATCGATTTGGCATTGATTGGCGACCCTGCTCAATTCCTTAAAGAAGGTCAAAACGTTGAAATCCTGGTTCATGCCGAAACCGAAGAACCTTTAACAGTAGACTTACCTGCTTACGTTGTTTTAGAGATTACTTATACCGAACCCGGCGAAAAAGGTAATACAGCTACCAACACTTTTAAAGATGCTACTCTGGAGACAGGTGCTACAATTAAAGTGCCTCTTTTCATCAATACCGGTGAGAAAATTAAAGTAGACACACGAAATGCTGCTTATTCCGAAAGAGTAAAAGAATAGTTTTCTTCATGCATTTCAAATAAACAATATAATACAAATCTGATATTAATAATATCAGATTTGTTGTTTCTGTAATAAAGTAAATAAAATGAAATTTCCAAAAGAATACACACTCAAAGAAATCAGCCAACTCATTAAGCAGTCGTTTATTGGAGATGCTGATTTTGCAGTAACAGGCATCAACGAAATCCATATGGTTGAAAAAGGAGACTTAACATTTGTCGACCATCCTAAGTATTACGATAAGGCCCTAAACAGTGCAGCTACTACAATACTCATTAATAAAGAAGTAGAATGTCCCGAAGGCAAAGCCCTTATCATCTCGGAAACACCTTTTGACGACTATATGAAATTAGTGAAACACTTTAGACCTTTCGAAGCTGCAAGTGCTATGATCAGCCCCACTGCCGAAATAGGCGAAGGCACAGTTATTCAGCCCGGAGCCTTTATAGGAAACCATGTAAAGATTGGAAAAAACTGTATCATTCATGCCAATGCCTGTATCTACGATCATTGCCAGGTGGGTAATGAGGTCATCATCCATTCCGGTGCCATCATTGGCGCAGATGCCTATTATTTCCAAAAACGTGCCGACGGTTTTAAGAAATTCGAGTCATGTGGCAGAGTGATTTTAAAAGACAAAGTAGAAGTAGGTGCTCTTTGCGCCATCGACAAAGGCGTGAGTGGCGATACCATTATTGATGAAGACACTAAGATGGATAACCACAGTCAGATAGGTCATGACACCTATATCGGAAAACATTGTCTGATAGGTGCTCACGCTGCTGTTGCCGGTGTTACCCGTATCGAAGATGATGTGATTATCTGGGGACGAGTAGCCATCAATAAAGATATTGTCATAGGCAAAGGTGCTGTTATATTAGCTACTTCAGCCGTTGATAAAACATTAGAAGGAGGCAAGACCTATTTTGGATCTCCTGCCATTGAAGCCCGTCAGAAGTGGAAAGAAATGGCCAGCTTACGCCGATTGGCTAATCAATAAAATTTCTATGAAACTATAAAACAAAAGAGGTTGTCTATTGGGCAATCTCTTTTTGTTTGTTCTCCTGCTGAATTTTTTCCTTTTGCTGTATGTCAATCAACACCAAAATAGCAGCAAATCCCCAAAATGGAACCGAGGCCTTATCGCTGTCTAAAAAGTTATTCAGGAAGCCATGAGTAAAGTATGTGACGAAAGCCACCAGGATTCCCATAATCATGTATCTTGTTGAAGTATCCGATGCCCGATAATACACCCGAATACCAGTGGTAAGAATCAATATCCCGATTAAAATAAAGCTAAAAGATCCTAATAAGCCACCCTCTGCCAAAGGACCTAAATATTCGCTATGTGCATTACCACCATCACCAAAGTCGGTACTAATAATGGTTTTTTCTTTGGCACGCTGCATGGGCGCATATACAAACTGATAGGTTCCCGGCCCCCAGCCAACCACAGGTCTCTCCTCGAACAAACGAATAGCACAGGCCCAGCGATTGATACGTTCTAGGTTCGAAGCATCAGTAGCAATATTACTTGATGAGGACACATGTTCCATAAAATTACCGGAAGAATCCTGATCATTTTTAGATAACTTATCAAGAATCTGATTCTGAAAAGCAAAAAACAAACCTACTACAGTTATCAAGGAAATTAACACATATCGTAATTTGATTCTGAAATGCACCAATAAATAAACACCTATTCCTGCAATAAACGACAACCAGGCAGCCCGGCTATATGATAAAAAGAAGCCTAAAAACACTATGGAAACAGCAATAATTGAATAAATCCTGACGGACTTGCTGTATTCTTTTGTAAAAGCCACTGCTATAGTAATAGGCAGATAAAAGGCCAGAATCATTCCGTAAGCCGTATGGTCATTATAAAATGGCGACATCACCCAATGCCCTGCTTTTGTATCAAAGCCCCACATAGAGTGGTGAATAGTGGTATAGATAATTACGATTAATAATGGAATGATATACAACCAGGAGAACGTCCTGATATCGTGAGTATTCTTTATTAATTTGCTCATAATAAAATAAAACGGCACCACAAACCATAATCGTGAGATAAAGAATTTAATAGATACTATGGGCAGCTCGCTGGTTATTGAAGTTAGCAGCAGCCAAAGCAGATTAAAAAAGATAGCCAGGGTTAAGGGATGTTTTATAAACCTTTTGTCAAAACGCCAATCGTAAAATATTTTGATAATGAACAAAAGCAACACACCGGCCATCAGAGGCTCGGTAGGCAAAGATACACCCAATCCAAAATCCGAATCTTTTATGGTAATCGCCAGAGGCGTTAAAAAAACAATAAACCAGATTAACTTATCTAAAGCAAAAAAGTATAGCAATAAAAAGAAGATTCCAAAAGGCAGTACATAGGCATAGTATTGATTTTTAGAAACAAAATACATATTTACCAGCACAAAAAGGAAACTGAGTAAATAAACAACTGCTATTTTTATTTTTGAGGCCGACACTTATTGTTGTGCTTTTCTGATTTTAAGATTCTCCAGGATTCCTATAAATACAAGAGCAAAGAATAAAGTTGCAAACATGGTTAACACCACTATCAGCCATCTCACAGGTGTTGCTTTTTTATCAGACACATAAGGTGACTCTATCTCATTAGTATAAGTATACTGACGATCGTAATTTGAATAAGCAAGATCATATTCTTTTGTTAGTTCTCTTAGAATAACACCTTCATGTTCTATATTATCTAGAGTTAGCAATAACAAGCCCCCTTTTTCTTCTATACTTGTCTTTAATGCTTCAACTTCTTTTTTATTAATACGGGTACTACCACCTTCAACAGTTCCAAGTAGTCCTTTTATAACCTCAGTAGACTGACTCTCATAATTCATCAAGCCATCCTCAACAGCCAGTTTATTAAGCTGAGTTTCCAAAGAGTCAATAGTTTGTTTTTTACGCTCTACAGCTCTTCCCCACATCTCTACTACTTCACGGAATTTCTCATTATGAAGCATTTTAATCTTTTGGTTGTAAGCAGCTAATATCGCTTCAACCATCTGCTTTGCTATCACAGGATCCTCATCCAAGACTTCTATTCTGATAGCTTCGCCCGGGGTTTTAGAAACCGACACATTCTCGTTGTATTCTAAAAACAAATAGGTTTGATAGTGTTTGCCATCTTTTGAGATATCATAATGCTTTCCCAAATCAAACTTTTCAATCACCTGATCTCTCACATAAGAAGCCTGTAAAATCTGAAACATCTGTTCGGTTTCGCTCTCCTCGGAATAAGGAGAGATATTAGCAGGATAAACAACTGCCCAGGATTTATACTTAGGAGTGATGATCCATGGCCCCGAAAAAACTATTGAGCCAACAAAAGCGATAACCAATATCACTGCCAAGTGCATTCTCCACTTTAGTAATGTATTAATTATATTAAGGTTATTAAAATTACTTTCCATTATTAAATGATTTGTTCTTATTATTATAGGTTTGTATCCTTTCCTTGACCACCATGTAGCAAAGACACTGTTAATTAAACCCTTTAAACTTTTTTTTTTATTTGTAGCTTTTCAAGCTGTTCAAAAGTGATGATGACGAGCACCGAAGAAAACAAAGCACCAAAAGTGGTGATTAATACTATCAGCCATCTGATAGGATAAGCTTTCTTTTCAGCTTTATAGGCTGTATTAACAACGAATTTTTGTGGCAAATTCTGTTCAGCATCAACTTTAGCTTCCTCGTACTTTGCTTTTATCTCACTCAGTTGTTTCTTATCATGCTCCAAAGCATCTCTTAACGAGACATAAGGCCCACCATACTGTGCCAATATTTCCAAACGGTCTTCTAACCTTTTTATGTTCGATGTATTACCCTTAGCTATTTCCATAGCTAATTGCCGGTTTATCATCTCGGCCTGCGATTCATAATCGTGAACCCCAAGTTTCCTTAATACCGTTAGAGAATCTTCTTTTTCTGCTATCTCAAATTTTAGTTTAAGATACTCTCTTTTTACAATCTCATAACCTTTTCGGGCACGAGTTTGCTTCATATTATTTTTAACAACATCGTATAACTCTGCAATATCATTAGCCATATCGGCAGCTAATTGCGGATCTCTGTCGTATACAATAATTTTTACAGCACTATTCTTTGTTTTTTTAAACTGTATATTCGAGGTATACTCCTTATACAGCTTGGTATACTTATATAAATCGGACTGATCAATCTCATAATGATTTAAAAGATCATATTTTATAACGATGCTATCACGAATTTTGTTCGAAGCCAGGATCTGTAGCATCTGTTCCACCTGCTGATCTTCACCAAACTCTAATATATCTTCTTTGGTAGCATAAGAAGTGTTCAACAAAGACTTCGATATCGCGTTTGTAGAAGTAGGAAACAATACTACCTGACTTTTGTACAAAGGGGTGATAAAATATGCCGAGGAAAAAATAGCTGACAAGATGATAGCTGATATGCCAACTATAAAAAAAGTCTTTCTCCACTGATATAAAAACGTAATGAAACTTGACGAATCAAATCCCTCATATGTATTATTATCCATATTCAAATGAATGGTTTAACAAACGCCAAAAATAGAAAATTTTATTGACCCTGAAAAACATTATTTGTTTTAATCCTGTGAATAACTCTTAGTTTGTTATTTTTGTGAAAAATTAATAACAAATCGAACCCTAATGAAGTATTTCGCAGCCGTTTTTCTGTCATTATTATTTTATTCGAATCTTTGGTCACAAAACACCTTACTGAAAAATCAGGATCATGAAATCAATAAGGCTCTTGATGTACTAAAATCCTATAAAGAATTTAAAACAGCGAGTATTGCTTTTTTAGTGCTTGATGTTAACAGCGGCGAGACCTTGGCCGAGCTGAACTCTTTCACCTCACTAAAACCTGCCTCCACCCAAAAACTCTTCACTACCGCTGCTGCTTTGGAGCTCTTAGGCTCCGATTATAGGTTTGAAACCCGGATTGAATATTCCGGAACCATTGACAGCCTGAGTAAAACGCTTCATGGTGATATTTACATCACTGGCAGTAGCGACCCCAGTTTAGGCTCCGAGCATTTTGAACAAACCAAAAGACATCAGTTCTTAAACCAGTGGGTAAAAGCCATCAAAGAAACAGGTATAAAGAATATTGACGGCCGCATTATTGCCGATGCCGGTATTTTACCCGATGATAACATCCCTCCCAGCTGGTCGTGGATAAATATTGGGAATTATTTTGGCGCAGCTCCCAACGGCTTAACTATTTTTGATAATCTCTACCGAATCCATTTTACCACAGCAACCATTGGCAGCAGCACTCAAATCACCAAGACAGACCCGTACATTCCGGGATTAAGCTTCGAGAACCACAGCAAAGCAGCTCATATATGGTACGATAAATCTAATATCTTTGGAGCTCCTTACACCTATCACCGGGTTGTCAAAGGAGAACTCCCCGCCAATAAAAAGAACTTTAAAGTAAAAGGAGCCCTCCCCGATCCTGCATACTTAGCTGCTTATATTTTAGATTCTTTACTAACTAACGAAGACATCTCAATTTCGGGAGAACCTACTACAAATCGCTTAACGAAGATTAACAGCAACAAAACACTAATTCACACCACCTTATCTCCTACATTAAACGATATCGTTTACCAAACCAATCAGAAAAGCATTAATTTATTTGCAGAGCATCTCTTACTCGAAACCGCCTTAAACAGAGGTATTCCTCCCGAAACAGAAATTGCCTTAGACTCCTTAATAAGCTTTTGGGCTAATAAGGGAATGGACACACAAGGTTTAATTCTTTACGATGGCAGTGGCCTGTCGCAGTATAATGCCATCAACGCACAACAAATGGTGTTTTTATTAAAGTATATGAAAACACAAAGTACTGAATTCCCTTCATTTGAGAGATCATTATCCATAGCAGGAAAAACCGGGACATTAGAGTTTATGTTTAAAAACACCCCTTCACAGGATTTGTTAATAGCTAAAAGCGGTACTATTGATAATGTTAAGGCTTATGCCGGCTACACCAAAACCAAATCGGGACGAGATATTGCATTTTATATCATGATTAATAATTATACCGGAAAAACCAGCCTCACCACCAAACGAATTGAAACACTATTAAATGCCATCACTAAATCAAATTTCTAATGCCGGGCATTAGTTATCTCTATCTTTAACAGCACTAATAAACTCTTTGACATTAAGCAGTTTAAATAGCATGGCAACAGCCAAAGAAATCATTACATTGATCATGATTTTCCAAACCCAGTGAATTGAATCAACATAAGTACTTGCATATACTGTTAGAACGGTAATAACTACAAAAACAATGATAGCCCTTAGGAATTTGGTGTCCACCGAAAACCCAAAACTATGATGTACCACAAACAATTGTGCAATAGTACTAAACGATAAAGCAAACAGATTAGCTATGGCTGATCCAAGCGCCTGATAACGAGGCACCAAAATAATATTCAGGCTTAAACTAATGACCAAACTTATGGCAGCAATAATATTTAACTCCTTTAAATTTCCATTGGCCGTTAATAAAGTACCAAAAACATAGGATGATCCCATAGCGATAACACCAAAAATAATGACAGAATAAACACTGGCCGATTGGTTTAAATAATCATCGTACAACAAATCCATGAAATCGAAACTATAGAAAAAGGAATTTACAGCCAAAAGCGTTGTAGAAACAAAGAGCAGAGAGAAGGAGATTTTAATGATATGCGTTATTTTCTGCTTTTCTTTAATTAAATGCGAGAAAGAAGGCAATAATAAAACAGCAAACAAAAAAGCGATCTGATTGGTGGCTTCCAATATCCTGTAAGCATGTGCATAAATACCAGCCTGAATGGCTCCCTGGCCCGGTGGAAGTAATTTACCAATCATTACCGAATCTATCCTATTATAAAAAGTCATTAATAAGGTCAACAATGCAAAAGGCAAACTCTTACGCAAAATCATTAAGAAGAAAGGATAATTCCAACTTATTTTTAATGATTTACTCTTTAAGATAACAACAATATAAGCCGTTACAACAGCCAATACATAGGCCGTGGTTTGAGCATATACAAACCATTCTATTCTAAAAGGCTTTTGAGTAATACCGCCCCATAATAAAACCGACATGATGATGATCATCAGACTCCTGTCAAGAACCGACATAAAACTCTCGGTTCTGAACAATAACAAACCCGAGATATTAGACCTGAGATATAATAATAAAGATAATAAAAACTGGTTAAAACCCACCAACATCAGTAAATACAGCTGTTTAGAGTGATAACCCCACAATAAACCTACCCCAATGGTCATTAAGAAATAAACAAAACCCAGGATAAGCTTTAAACTAATAATCCCCGAAAAATGCTTGGTGAGGAGTTGAGAGTTTTGAGCAATATTTCTATTATTGAAATTAGTAATCCCCATATCCAATAAGATATTAAAGAGGAAACTAAAATTAAATATCGTGAAGTAAAAACCAAAATTTTCGGCTCCCACAATATTCTGCACAGTACGATCTATACCAAAAACCCAAAATGGCTTTATCAATAGATTTAATAAAATCAATAAACCTAAATTAGTAATAAATTTTCTCTGCATAAAAATAATATGTGAATTGACATCAAGGATAATATCAATCTTGTATCTTTGCGGCAAATTTAATGATATTTCTTTCATTATAGAAATAATCTGTAATAAGCATGATAAAAAAACTAATACGACTAAAACGACAATACATACTACACTTTTTAAAGAAGTGAGTTGCCAAACGATAGATATATGAAGATAGCTGTAAATACACGTTTGCTACTAAAAGATAAACTGGAAGGCATCGGTTGGTTTACTCTCGAATGTTTAAAGAGGATCACCCAACAACATCAGGAACATGAGTTTATATTTATTTTCGACAGAGATTACTCCGACGAATTTATCTTCGCCTCCAATATTACACCTGTAGTTATTGGCCCGCAAGCCCGACACCCCTTTTTGTATCATATCTGGTTTAATTACTCTGTTCCAAAGATTTTAAAAAAACATGATGTAGATTTGTTTTTGTCGCCAGATGGTATTATTCCTTTAAAACCCAAAGTGAAGACCTTAGCTGTGATTCACGATTTAAACTTTGAATATTACCCCAAGGATATCCCCTATTTTCATAGGAATTTTTATAAAGAATATTTTCCGAAGTTTGCTAAAATAGCCCATCGTATTGCCACTGTTTCCGAGTATTCGAAAAAGGATATTGAGAACTTATACCATATCGACACAGACAAAATCGACGTGGTATATAATGGTGCTAATGAGTCATTTACACCACTCAAGCCTAATATCCAGAAATTGGTTAGGGAATCGCATACCGGTGGTAAGCCTTTCTTTGTTTTTATTGGAGCCCTTAATCCCAGAAAGAATCTGGTCAACCTTTTAAGAGCTTTCGATATTTTTAAAGAAACCGATAAAACCGGGACGCAACTGCTTATTGTGGGCGAAAAGATGTTTAAAACCAGTTCTATCTTCGACACTTACGATAATATGCAGTTTAAAGCCGATGTGATTTTTAGTGGCAGATTAAATTCCAGCGATTTACACCGGGTGTTGGCATCTGCTCTGGCTTTAACCTATGTGTCGTATTTCGAAGGTTTTGGCATCCCCATTGTTGAGGCTTTTTATACCGAAACACCTGTTATCACGGCAAATATTACATCCACACCCGAAGTAGCAGGAGATGCAGCCCTTTTGGTTGATCCCTTTTCACCGGAAGATATTGCAAATGCCCTAATAAAAATAGCGACTGATAAAGAGCTCAGAGAGAGCCTTATTGAAAAAGGAAATAAAAGAAAAGAAGAATTCCATTGGCAAAAAACTGCTGATAACCTTTGGAATTCCATGATGAAAACAATTGAAAAAAAACCTAATAAATAAAAAATCATGAATGTATTATTAATTGGATCTGGAGGACGTGAGCACACCATAGCATGGAAATTGGCACAAAGCCCCAAATTAGGAGATTTGTTTATTTGCCCCGGAAATGCTGGCACATCTAATATTGGACAAAATATAAATCTGGATATTAATGATCAAGAGAAATTAAAAACCTTCCTGCTGGAAAACAAGATAGACATGGTGGTGGTAGGCCCCGAGATACCTTTGGTAGAAGGCATTCACGATAAGATTATAGCCGATGACGACACCAAACACATTGCTGTAATTGGACCTAAGAAAGCCGCTTCGCAATTGGAAGGCAGTAAAGATTTCGCCAAAAAATTCATGTCGAAGTACAATATCCCAACAGCCAACTATAAAACATTCGATAAAGAAAATATTAAACAGGGCATCCAATTCCTCGAAGATATAAAATCGCCTTATGTATTAAAAGCCGATGGCCTGGCAGCCGGAAAAGGCGTGGTGATCTTGGATGACTTAAACGAAGCCATTGAGGTTTTTAAAGAGATGATTACTGCCGATAAGTTTGGTGATGCCGGACATACCGTTGTGGTTGAAGAGTTTTTAAGCGGCGTAGAGCTTTCTGTTTTTGCCCTTACCGATGGAAAGTCTTATGTTTTACTTCCCGAAGCCAAGGACTATAAACGTATTGGCGAAGGCGACAGCGGCCCCAATACAGGTGGTATGGGCTCTATCTCACCAGTGCCTTTTGCCGATGAGAAATTCATGCAAAAAGTTATTAGTCGTGTGGTTGAACCTACTATTAACGGCTTACAAAACGAGAAATTAGATTATCAGGGATTTGTTTTCTTTGGCCTCATTAATGTAAAAGGGAATCCTTTTGTGATTGAATATAATGTCCGTATGGGTGATCCGGAAACCGAGAGTGTTTTACCACGTCTTAAAACCGATTTATTAGAGCTTTTTGAAGGCGTTGCCAACAGAAACCTTGAGAAATACAAAGTTGAAACCTTACCCGGCTATGCCGCTTCTGTAATGTTGGTATCAGGTGGATATCCTGATGCTTACGAAAAAGGGAAAAGCATTAAAAATATTGAGACTCAGGAAAATCAAGTGATTTTTCATGCCGGCACAAAAGCGGCAGAAGGACAAATCCTTACCAATGGTGGAAGAGTATTAGCTATTACAAGCATGGCCGACAGTATGGATGAAGCTTTAAAAGCCTCGTATAAAACAGCCGAAAGCATTAGTTTCGAAGGAAAATATTATAGAAAAGATTTAGGATTTGATTTGTAAGCCTCAGGCGTGTGAGTTGTGATTGATGAGCTGAGTAAAATAGCTGCTAAGCGGCTTTGCATAAGATACAGGAATCATGGTATTAAGTATATTTAAAAAATCGTATTTTATTCAAATAAGCTGGATTATTATATTTTCTATCCTTTTGGCCATCCCTTCTTTCTTTCAATCCTACACCCTTTTCATTCCCAAATCTACTATCTTTTTAAAACTTATTTGTTTTTACCCCTGGTTTAAAATAAGTTGGCTGTATCAGTTTGTTAGTTATTTGCTTTTATTGGCATTTAGCTTTTATTTTAAACGCTTTTTAGCCAGTAATTTACTCATCAGCCGACACAACTTCATCCCATCTCTGCTGGTACTCTTGCTATTCAACGTGTTTCATCCATTTCAGTATCAGGTACTTTCAATTATTTTTATTTTCCTGCTTACAATTTCCGTCTCATTTCTACTAAAAAGTTCCGAGGACGAAATACCCGACAATAACATCTTTGGTGCAGCACTAAGCTTATCATTAGCCAGTTTCTTAAGTTATTCTGCCATCATCTTATTTCCTATTATCTGGATTAGTTTTTTGATTTTTAAAACACTTAAAATCAGATATTTGTTCATGACTCTAATAGGTTTAGCCATTCCCTATATTTTTCTTTTAACCTATTTATTTTGGTGCGATTCATTAGATGTATTATTCCAGGAAATTAATAATATCGAAACCCACTATTTTCATATTTATCATATCAGTGGTTTATTTAATCTTGCCATTCTGTTCCTTTTGGTCTTTTTTACTTTCTTAAGTTTATCAAAGATCATATCCGAAACATCTTCGAAACTCATTGAGATCAGACGCAAAACCATCTTATTCCTGTGGATTTTCGCCTTTGGATTATACACATTCATTTTCTATCCCGATACCATTTCCAACAGCATCATTATTATTGCTTTCCCTGCCATATTAGGACATTATTTAATAGGGATAAAAAAACAAAGACTTTGGATAGATTTTATTTTTACGATACTTCTTATTCTTATCATCATCAACAGATACACTTATGTTATTGAATCGTTTCTCAACTAAAAACATTATTGAAGCAGGTTGCGACGAAGCAGGCAGAGGATGTTTGGCAGGTCCGGTTTTTGCGGCTGCGGTCATCCTGCCACAAGACTTTAAAAACGACATATTAAACGACTCGAAAAAACTCAGCGAGAAACAAAGAACGCAACTCAGAAGCATCATAGAGAAAGAAGCATTATACTGGGGTGTGGCCACTTGCAGCCCACAGGAGATTGATAAGATAAACATACTAAATGCCAGCATCTTAGGGATGCACAGAGCTTTAGATAAACTGGGGTGTTCGCCCGATTTAATCCTTGTAGACGGCAACAAATTCAAAGATTACAAAAAAATCCCTCACCAATGTATCATCAAAGGCGATGGCAAATACATGTCCATAGCGGCAGCCTCCATCCTGGCTAAAACCTACCGGGACGAATATATGGCTCAGATAGCTCAAGATTTTCCCTATTACGACTGGCATAAAAACAAAGGCTATCCCACAAAATTTCATAAAGAGGCCATTGCAAAACACGGCACAAACAAACACCATCGGATGACCTTTAATATGAGTATTCAAACTAAAATCGATTTTGAGGGAAAATAATTTAATAATATGTATTTTTGCGAACCATGTATACTAAAGAAGAAAAAAAGAATATTAAAATAGCTTTTTGGGAAGGTTTTAAAAAATATTCTTCGCCTAAACGAAGAAAATCGGGCAAGAATAAAAACTGGATGATGCAAAATACCGGTATCAAAGCCATCGATTTAAAATTCCATATCGATAACTCCCTTGCATCGGTAAGCATGGATGTGGTGAGTAAGTCTTTGGAAAGCAGAGTAGGTTACTGGAATAAATTATTGGGCTTAAAAACCCTTTTAAACGAGGCGTGGGATCAGGAAGTTGTTTGGGACGATATGTATACCTTAGACAGCGGAAAAGACATCATCAGAATTGGCGTTTACTTACAGGATGTAAACATCTTAGATAAAAACTGTTGGCCCCAGGTATACGAATTCTTCTTTAAAAACATGACAACTCTCGAAGATTGGTTCGAAGAGTATAAAGATATTATCAGAGTGCAAAATACCCTTGGCTAACAAACAAATACTAAAACAGAACAAAATTGAAAATTAACATATAACAGGTACATAAATTAATAAATATGAATAGCTTAGAGCAATTAAAAAAACACACTAAAGTAGTGGCCGATACCGGAGATTTCCAATCTATTAATCAGTTTAAACCTCTTGATTCTACAACAAATCCATCTTTAATATTTGCAGCCGCACAGGATAGCAAATACGAAGATTTAGTTAATAATGCCTTAACAGAAGCTAAAACATTTAGCCCGGCCAAGGCTGAACAATTAGAACACGCATTAGACGTTCTGGCGGTTAATTTTGGTTTAGAGATATTAAAGATTGTCCCCGGAAGAGTAAGTACCGAAGTAGATGCACGCTTATCTTTTGATACTGAGAAGACCATAGAGAAAGCGCGTAAACTGATTAAGCTATACGAAACCAATGGGATTGATAAAAATAGAATCCTGATTAAGATAGCAGCTACCTGGGAAGGTATTCGCGCTGCCGAGGTGCTCGAAAAAGAAGGCATCCACACCAACCTGACTTTATTATTCAGCAAGGTTCAGGCTGTAGCTTGTGCCGAAGCCGGCGTACAATTAATCTCTCCCTTTGTAGGCAGAATCCTCGATTGGTATAAAAACGACCGTGGCGTAGATAGTATTCCAGCTACCGAAGACCCCGGCGTGCTCTCTGTTAGCGATATCTTTAATTATTATAAAAAGTTTGGATATACTACCGAAATTATGGGCGCCAGCTTCCGTAGTAAAGAAGAGATTATTGAATTGGCAGGCTGCGATTTATTAACCATCTCCCCTGCTTTATTGGCTGAATTGGAAAGCAGCGATCAGGAGATTGCACTTAAGCTGGATGCCGGCAAAGCAAAAAATATGGCTATCGAGAAAATAGATACTGATGAGGTTTCTTTCCGTTGGTTGATGAACGAAGATGCCATGGCTACCGAGAAGTTAGCCGAAGGTATCAGAAAGTTTAGTGCAGACCTGGTGAAACTCGAATCCTTTATCGGCGAGCGCTTGTAATGCTAAAAACATCACAATGCTAGCATATCGTAATTCGCTTATATTGTGCATTATACAAAATGGTAAGTCATCTTCATTTAAAATAAACACCACACATTGAAAAATTAATTTGCATAATTCAGAAAAAAAATTACTTTTGCAAAAAATTTAAAGCGTATATATTATGTATTGGACACTAGAATTAGCCTCTAAACTTGAAGATGCCCCATGGCCTGCGACTAAAGAAGAGCTTATCGATTTTAGCATTAGATCGGGAGCTCCTGACGAAGTAATTGAAAACCTTAGCGAATTAGAAGATGAAGGCGAATCTTACGATAGAATCGAAGATATCTGGCCTGATTACCCTACAAAAGAAGATTTTTTCTTTAATGAAGATGAATACTAATCATTGTAATTTATCTTATTAAGATATTGAAGCCCGGTAATCCGGGCTTTTTTTATACCTCTTGAATCCTAACAAATCACAGCAGCGGCCCGGCTCAATTATTCGTATGCCTTAAGTATTTGCTGATAAATAGACTCACTATCAAAACCACATATTTCTTTGAGCTCCTGCGGACTGCCATGCTCAATAAACTCATCGGGGATGCCTAAGCTGATAATATTACCCTGATAGCGATGTTTTGCTTTTAATTCGGCTAAAGCAGAGGCCAGTCCTCCAATCAAACTACCGTCCTCAACAGTAATAATCACGCTATAATCTTTAAATATCTTTTCTACCAAAGCCTCATCTATGGGCTTTAAGAAACGCATATCGTAAAAGGCCGGATATAGCTCTTTTTGATGGGCTTTCTCGATAGCCAGCTTAATAGACTGCCCTACCGTTCCAATACCCAAGATAGCCAGCTTTCGTCCTTCGTGAATCAATCTGGCTTTTCCTATCGTTATTTTTTCCATCTTGTTTTTCCAATCCATAATAAATCCCCTGCCACGAGAAAAACGGATAGAAAACGGAGCAGCTAAACTTTCTTTAGCCGTATACATCATATGCCTAAGCTCCCATTCATCCATGGGGGCAGCAATAATCATATTGGGAATAGTCCGTAAAAAAGCCAAATCGAAAGCACCATGATGCGTAGGCCCATCTTCGCCCACCAGCCCTGCTCTGTCCAGGCAAAAAATAACCGGTATGTTCTGCAAAGCTACATCGTGAATCAGCTGATCGTAAGATCTTTGCATAAAGGTAGAATAGATATTACAAAAAGGAATCAGCCCGGCTGTTGCCAAACCTGCCGAGAAAGTCACCGCATGTTGCTCTGCTATTCCCACATCAAAAACCCTCTCAGGAATTTTCTTCATCATGATGTTTAAGGAAGAACCTGTGGGCATTGCCGGCGTAATGCCTACCACCCTTTCATCTGCTTCAGCCAATTCCAAAAGCGTTTCGCCAAACACATCCTGAAATTTCATAGGCTGCTGGCTATCGGTTTTCCGGGGCGTGATGATACCCGTTTTACTGTCAAATAAACCGGGCGCATGAAAAGTAGTCGGGTCATTTTCCGCCGTAGACAAGCCTTTTCCTTTAGTGGTACGCACATGAAGAAATTTAGGCCCTTTCACGGTTTTCAGACGTGTTAAAAGCGCAATCAGATCCTCAAGGCGATGACCATCTACCAAACCACCATACTCAAAGTTCATTAACTCAAAAATATTATTATTCGATGAGGTGGTTTGAGCAATATCTGTTAAATATTTATGGATAGCACCGGCACTTGGATCGATAGAGATGCCATTATCATTAAGAATCACTAAGATATTCGACTGGCTGACACCGGCATTATTTAAGGCTTCGAAAGCCATTCCTGCACTCATAGCCCCATCACCAATAATAGCAATATGTTGTCTTTGGATCTCTCCTTTTAAAAGCGCCGCTTCGGCCATACCCAGAATAGCCGAAATACTTGTGGAAGAATGACCTACACCAAAAGCATCATACTCACTCTCTTGCATCTTAGGGAAACCCGAAATGCCATGGAGCTTCCTGTTGGTGTTAAAAATATCTTTTCTGCCGGTGAGTATTTTATGAGGATAAGCCTGATGCCCTACATCCCAAATGATCTTATCATAAGGCGCCTCAAACACATAATGTAAAGCGATACTTAGTTCTACCACACCCAAACTGGAAGCCAGATGCCCTTTATGAACCGAAACCATATCGATGATATAATCTCTCATCTCCTGTGGTAGTTGAAGTAATTCCGAAAGGCTTAGTTTCTTTAAGTCTTTGGGATAATTAACTTTTGATAATACGGGTCCTATATTCATGCTCTTTTGCTATTCAGCAAAATTAGGAATTTATTAAACATAAGCTTAACTATACTATAATTTAGAAAACACAGTCCATTAAAAAACCCCCAACAAATAAATGAAGGGGGTAGATATTTTATTTCTATAGATTTAATGTCCGCTCGAAGCTGGCATTTTAAGTTTGTCACCGGTATCATCGGCAATTCTTTCATACCATTCCTTACTATAACCTGGCTGTTCAAGATGTGGGTTTTGATGTCCCGGATTAACCGTTTTCACGTTCCCATCCATATATTTCACGAAAAGATATTTATAAAAATCTTTCCAGGCATAGGTTACCATATCAGCTTGTGTACAAGAATAGTTGGTTAAATATTCTACTGCAGCATTAGGATTCTTCTGATACAATTCCTGAGCTCTTTCGTCGATAGTTGAAGTAAGTGCTACAAACTGATCTTCGAACATTTGTTGTTTCTTCTCTACCTCAGGGTGAATCAGGTTATAACGTGTATATACAAAGTTCGAAACCTGATTAAAAGCCCAGAAAGCGGCATCTTCTGACCAAACCATCATAGAACCATTGCCACGCTCAACCGTACGAGGTGCTTTGGTAATACTGCTATACATAGGCATATATACTGTGCTGGAAGCATCGTCCACACCAAACCAGAAAATACCACCTATTGGATCTGGTAACCAGCCACGGCTTTGAGTTACAAAAGAGAAACCTGTTTGTTGCGTAGCTGTGGCGCGTTCGTTGCAATACTTCTCACCTTCGGCTTCCCAGGTCAGCGGTCTCCAACGATAAGGATTTCCAAAAGCACCGGCTCCCATATCCTTACTCATATCTAATTCAGTTCCTTCCAAATGGTTACGCATAAAATGCATCATATCCTGAACTGAAATCTTACGGTTAGGCTTTACCCATAATGGCATTCTGTTAGTCGCATAATGGTCTACATTTTCATCACCATTCGCTAATTTCTTATCATGCTTAATGATGCCTTTACTATAGTCCCAATATTGAGCCATATCGTCGCTAAGCTGGTTAAACATCGACCATACACGAATCTCACAAAAACGAGCACCACCAAAATCAACAGGAGCATAAGTCTCTGAGAAACTAAAGTTTTTATCTTCACCGGTGTAATATCCTTGCTCACGAGCAAAAGAAATCATATCGGCAGCATAGATATTTTCAATGTTTTTATCAAATATTCTATCCATCTCATCCGAAGTGATGGTATTATCGGCATCATAATCAAAAGCACCAATACGAGCGTGGTTAGCATGACCCGACACATAACCATCAGGAATACGACGAGCCACCCATACAGCACCTTTATGATCGGGGCCCTTGCCAATTAATTCCATGATCCAGGCTTCGTCGGGGTCGGCAACGGAAAAAGACTCTCCGGAACTATAATAACCATATTCGGCCATTAATTCGGCAATGGTTTTAATAGCTTCACGGGCTGTTTTGGAGCGTTGTAAAGCAATATAAATCAAACTACCGTAGTCCATAATACCTTTGGTATTACGCAATTCGGAACGGCCACCATAAGTAGTTTCTCCAATAGCCACCTGGTATTCATTCATATTACCAATAACGTTATATGTTTTGGCTGCCTGCTTAATCTTACCTAAATATTTACCGGTGTCCCACTCATAAACATCCAACATCGCATCTTCGGGCCAGGAGGCAGCAGGCCAATGATATAATTCGCCGTATAATACATGGCTGTCAGCCGCATAACTTATCATGGTTGATCCATCAGCAGAAGCGCCTTTTGTAATTAAGTAATTGGTACAGGCAGAGGTGTTCTTTACCGAAACAACCAACATGATGATGGCTACAGCCATAAAAAATATTTTCTTCATAATTTTATTATTAATGTATTTTTTTTGTTGAGGCACAAAAATAGTTTATTTGCCCGGTTTCACAAAATGTGAATAAGCATTGGTTTAATGCTTTTATAAATGAAGCTTTAAAGCTTCAATCTTATCAGCAATAACGGAGGATAGCTTGAGGTGTGACTCTACAGTCCAACCGGCTATATGTGGGCTTAAGAGTACTTTTTCGGATGCTATTAAACGTTGATAGGCAGGGTTTAATTCCTGGGCGTTGATTTTCTCGAACGACAAGCCTTCAAATTCAAGGACATCTAAAGCAGCCCCTAAGACTTTCGCCTCATCAATAGCATTTAATAAATCGCTGGTTTGTACCACAGGACCACGAGCCGTATTAATCAGATAAAAAGGCTTCTGCATTTGGTCGATCCACGATTGATTAAACAGATATTTTGTTTCGGTAGTCAAAGGCACATGAAAACTTACGATATCTGCCGATTTATAAACCTCCTCCATAGAAGCCTCCTGAGCATATTTATCAGAATAACCTTTAAGGTATTTATCGTAAGCAATCACTTTCATTTCGAAGCCTGACAATCGTTGTGCAAAGGCTTTCCCCATATTTCCATAACCAATCAGGGCTATGGTTTTGCCTTTCATCTCAAAACCTCTGTTCTCGGCACGCAACCAAATACCTTTTCGTACTTCCTGGTTGACTCTCACCAAATGGTTCCTAAGGGCAAGTATCATCCCCAAAGCATGTTCTGCCACAGCATCTCTGTTTCCTTCGGGCGAATTAAGACAGGCTATCCCTTGTGATTGGGCATAGTTCAAATCGATATTCTCCAATCCGGCACCTACCCTGCCAATAAACTTAAGTTTTTTAGCTTTCTGAAGGATGTTTTTATCCAGTTTTATCTTACTACGAATGATAATCCCGTCGTAATCGGCAATGCAATTACAATAATCGTTATAAGTATAATGGGGGAAAGAATGGCATATATAGTTTAAATCCTGGAGCCTTTCTTGTAATATAGGGTGGGCAGTATCAATAAAAAGAACTTGCATCATTTTTGGTCTGAGACAGAATTTTCTTCTTCCATTTTCTTGGGATCTATCTCTACCACTTTCCCATCTTTGGATACAATAATCGGACTATCTTTATCTCGCTTAAATTTCAATAACTTCTTCTTAACCTCAGTTAATCCTTTAGTTATCAATTCCTCTAATTCCTTTAAACTTCCTTTTTTAGCCATTAGTTCTGCTATTTATTCTTTTCCAAAGTTTCTCATCTTTTACAAGCAAGTCATTTTTATCACCCTGAGCAATAATGCTAAACTCTTCTCCCGAGTTATTTACCACTATCCAGCTATCCACTATTGGAATATATTTATCAACCAAATTATTAAGCCCATTTTTAAATCTACGCCTGATGACATCGTTTTTAATATTATGTCCACCTTCTTTCACCCTGGTACTCACCCGCTTTAAAGCAAGTTCCTGAGAGTTAAGCCACATAAAAAGCAAGGTTACTTTATAACCTTTTCTATGTGCTTTTTCAATTAGTTTTACATAACTACGTGTTGCCAAAGTAGTTTCCACCGCAAAAGTTTGCTCTTCTTTTAGCAATTCACGTATCCGCAAAACCAATAACCGCCCTGCCTGAATCCCTACTTTATCGTAATTAAAAGGGGAAATACCACGTGCAATCTCATCGGCATTTACGTATTCTTTTACATTAAATATCTCAGGAAGAATGGTATACGAAGCCACTGTTTTTCCAGCGCCATTAGGCCCGGCTATGATATATAAATTCTTCATCTCCCTTAAATATTAATACAAAAAATGCAATAGATTCATTTTTTAAAATAGTTTGCAAATTTAAGGAAATTCCCTTTATAAAATCATTTTAATCATAAATAAATCTACGAACGCCAATGGTGAATTTTCAATTTCACTAAATAAGTAAAGTGATACATACTTGGTACAATGACCAATGTTAGGAAAGTGGCAAAAGTCAATCCGAAAATAACGGTCCAGCTTAAAGGACCCCAGAAAATCATATTATCGCCACCAAAATATATCTGAGGATCAAAGTCTTTTAACATCGTTTCGAAATTAATGTTTAAGCCCACTGCCATAGGCAATAATCCCAGGATAGTAGTGATGGCCGTAAGAAGCACAGGACGCAAACGAATCTTACCGGCCATTTCTACACAATGCATAGAATCTTCGGCCGACATCAAGTCTTTCTCACCCAAACCTAATTCCTCTTTCTTTTTATTCCTCAAAAGGTTGATATAATCAATCAACACTATGGCATTATTTACCACCACACCGGCTAAAGACACGATACCTATCCCGGTCATGATGACCACAAAGTTCATTTGAAATGAAATCAAGCCGCCAAATACACCAATGGTACTGAATAGCACACTTGCCATAATAATCAAAGGTTTTACTATGGAATTAAACTGGCTCACCAAAATAATGGTGATTAGTGATACTGCAATCAGTAAAGCAGTTACCAAGAACACCATACTTTCTTCCTGTTCTTCCTGCTCTCCGGTAAATTCGTATTTATAGGCTTCCGGCATATCGTAAGCAGCCATAATAGGCTTAAGAAGGTTATTAATATCGGTGGCATTATAGCCTTCCAACACATTTGAATAAATAGTAATCACCCTATCCATATTCTTTCGTTTCACTTCCCCAAAAGTAGTAGCATAACTCACTGTGGCTACAGCAGAAACCGGCACTTGAAGTATACGCCCACTGCTTTGGTTACGATAAGTGATCTTTTGATTCATCAGATAAGGCACATTATAGCGGTATTTATCTTTTAACCTTAACTGTATAGGGTATTCATCCTCGCCTTGCTTATAATCAGAGATTTCTTTACCAAATAAGGCTGTACGAATCGAAGAAGCAATTTGCCCGGTACTAAGGCCAAATCTTCGGGCTTTATCTCTGTCGATATGAACCAACAACTCAGGGCTGCCCATTTTCACATCCAGTTTAAGGCCTTCGATACCTTTTATATTTTCAGCTTCAATCATCTTCATAATGCTATCAGACAGTGACATCAACACATCAAAGTCCCTGCCACTCACCTCAATATTAACAGGTTTCCCGGTTGGAGGGCCTTCTCTGGGTTTTTCTACCGTAATAAAAACACCGGGATATTTTCCCGATAGTGCGGCACTCAAATCTTTCATGATATCAAAAGTGTTAATCCCATCTCGAAACTCATAATCCACAAAGTTGATGGTAATACGACCCTGATTAGGGGTATCGGAGACATTAAAATTATCGCTTTCACTTTTTGCACCACTTCCAACAGTAGTGATCATATTTTTAATAATTTTTTGATAAGGTTTTAACACCTCATTCACATCGGCCTCTAATTGTTTAACAAATTTATCGGAGGTATAAACATCAGTAGATATCGGCAACTCGGCTATCACATTGATAAACTTAGGATAAGACGAGGGAAAGAAGGTAGTTTTTGGAGGACTTACAGCCATCCAAAATAAAGTAAGGATCAAAAGCAGAACTGTAGCCAGAATAAAATACACCGAGTTACGGCCTTTAATAGCAAAATGTATTAACTTTTCGTAGGTTTCTTCCAACCATATTAAAAACACATTTTTAAACCATATTCCCAGTTTATTCAGAAATAAAACATTCATCAATCCCATTAATGAAAAGAAAGCCGTTAAGCCTCCAAGCACATTCCATTTTAATAAATAGAATATGCCAGAAAAGATGGCCAGGCCAATGATATATTTAAGGGCTACTTTTTTGTTTACCACATCATTCTCAGCCCCTTGCTTCATAAATACCGAAGTATATACCGGCACCAATACCAAAGCCACAAACAAACTGGAAGTGAGTACAATAATCAATGTAATGGGTAAGAACTTCATAAATTCGCCCATCAGGCTATCCCAAAATATCAATGGGAAGAAAGCGGCCAGGGTTGTTAAGGTTGAGGAAATGATAGGCCAGGCTATCTCGCCCACTGCTTCGCGACTGGAACTTTCATTATCCCGCCCGGACGACACATAGCGGTAAACATTCTCAACCACCACAATAGCATTATCAACCAGCATCCCCAACGACAGGATTAAAGCAAATAACACAATCATATTTATTTTATAGCCTATCACACTAAAGACCACAAAACTAATCAGCATAGATGTTGGGATAGCGAAACCTACAAACAAAGCATTTCGGGTACCCAGGAAGAAAAATAATACCAAAATCACGAAGATGATACCCAAATACAAACTATTTTCGAGGTTAGAGATTTGCTTACGTATCTGCTCCGACTGGTCGTTGGTATACGATACCCGTAAATTCGAAGGAAAGAACCCTGTTTTGCGGGCATGATCCATTTTAACAAAAATCTGATCGATGGCAGACAAAAGGTTTTCGCCACTCTTTTTAACTACTTGCAGCGATACTACAGGCTTTCCATCCAATCGAGCAAAGCTCTTGGCATCGGCATAACCATATTCCACATCGGCAATATCACGTAAGAAAACGATATTTCCTTTTTCGCTCTTCACGATAACATCTTCTATTTGCTTCATCGAAGTGAATTCTCCAATCACCCTCACAGCCCTCATATTGCCTTCTATGCGCAGCTCTCCACCCGAAATTGAAAGGTTTTCGTTAGCAATAGCCGTTTCAATATCCTTAAAGCTAATCTTATTGGCTTCCATCTTAGGCAAATCTACCATGATACTTACCTCACGGTCCTTTAAACCCAAAACCTCCACTTTGCTTACTTCGCTAACATCTTCTACCTCATCTTCGATATAATCGGCATAATACTTTAATTCATCGGCCGAGAAATCGCCCGAGAGGTTGATTGTTAATACCGGGAACTCCGAGAAATCGATGTCTTTCACCATGGGCTCATCCGGCAAATCATCAGGTAAATCATTCCTCACATTATCTACCGCGTCTTTCACTTCACGCATAGCTTCTTCGATAGTTACCGAGGTATTAAACTCCACAAAAATGGCAGATATATCCTGGCTCGAAGTAGAAGTCATTTTCTTTAATCCCTTAACCCCATCCAGCTCTTTCTCTAAAGGACGTGTCACCAGATTCTCCATATCTAATGGCGGATTGCCGGGATAAACAGTTTGCACGATAATCGTTGGGAAGAATATATCGGGGAAGAGCTCTTTAGCCATGTTTTTATAGCTATACCAGCCAAAAACAATTAAAAGAACCGACAATAAATAAATGGTTATCTTATTATTTAAAGCCAAAGATGTTAGTTTAAACTCCCGCATCTTTTTAGGTTTATTTTCAGTATCACTCATCATCCTATATGTTATTTATCGAAATAATACTACCATCGGTTAGCTGGCTATACCCTTTTACAATCACCAAATCGCCTACATTTAACCCCGATACGACCATGATGTTCTTAGCCTGATTTCTACCAGTTGTTACATATCTTTTTTTAGCAATATACTGGTCCTCTTTTTTATTGACAACATAGAGATAACTTCCGTTATAATCTTTTTTAATGACATTTGAAGGGAACACAAAAGCATGATCATTTTCAAAATCTTTGAATTTAGCTTCGGCCAACATATTTGGTTTTAGGATACCATTCGTGTTTTTCAACTTCATTTGCACTAAAAAGCTTCGGCTTTCATCATTGATGGTATTGGCAATTCTATATATTTTGGTATTTAGTGTTTCGTTATAAGCCAATAAGGTCACTTCTACCGGGTCTCCTTTTTTCAAGAAAGGCAAATACGATTCCGATACTTCGGTATTAAAGTAAAACATATCGAGATTAAGGATATGCACCAAGATTTTTCCCGGCATGGCCATCTCTCCTTCTTTTGGAATAATTTCCTCAACCACGCCATTCATGGGCGCTTTAATGATAGCCATTTCTTTTTGGCTTTTCAGGGTCTCCAGTTTATTTTGCAAAGATTCCAGATCGGTTTTTGCTTTTAAATAATCTATCTCGCTGCCAATATTCTTTTCCCATAGTTCATTTTGTTTTTTATAAACTACCGAAGCTAAAGAAAGAGATGTTTCTACTTCTCGAATACTATTTTCAATCACAGTAGTGTTCAGTTTTAACAACAGCTGGCCTTTGGTAACACGATCACCTTCTTTAACATAAAAGCGTTTTATTTGTCCCGATATCTCTGGACTCACATAGGCAAATTCCACAGGCTCTAAAGAACCATTGATATGGAAAAAAGACTCAAACTTTGTGGTTTCTACTTTCTGAACTTCAACAGTAATGCTTTTAAATGTTTTTACTGTATCTAATTCATTCATCTGATTTTGCAAAGCATTTATTTCTTGTTTCAGCTCGGCAAAAGCTTGTTCTTTCTTATACAATTCCGATTGTATGGCTTCTTTTTCACCGGCTAAATCATCGTTACCACATGATGCCAGAACCATTGCTATTACTGCTATATAGAATAGAATAAAATTTTTCATATTAATTGTTGTTATTAAATAAGTCTATTTGTTTTAATAATTGTCGTCCCTTATCGTTTAAGATGGCATGAATATGATACAGGAATATTTCCTGAAAGCTATCGTGAGTAATCCAGCTTTGCATATTCTCGTTATTACGGAACATCGACAGGTTTCTCTCGCTATTCATTTGCGCTATTATTTCTTCTTTAATTTCCTGACGATAGAGGCCTTCTTTTTTACCTTTTATCAGATTTTCTTTGATATTATTATACAG
>Ga0256827_10000155_pt1 | contig 38317 bp, 14 predicted proteins | sample CV84metaG_FD_185977 | JGI IMG/M metagenome (GOLD analysis project Ga0256827, IMG submission 185977) | Hydrothermal vent microbial communities from East Pacific Rise, Pacific Ocean - CV84 | ecosystem: Environmental > Aquatic > Marine > Hydrothermal vents | place: Pacific Ocean: East Pacific Rise... | reverse complement strand
TGTTTTTCGTATTGCTTTCATTTTCAATATTTTCTCAAACAGGTACTGAGTTTTGGTTGGCACCACCAAATGTTACTGATGAACATAGATCGGAGCATAAGCTTAGGTATTTTATTAATGTAACAGGTTTAGATAATGATGCTGATTTACATATATGGCAACCTGCAAATACTACAACCGGTTACGATACTACCTTTACTTTATTAGCTAATACCTCACAAAAAATATATTTAGGGCATAAGACTGCTCAATTAGAAACTAAGCCTACTAATACAGTTTTAAATACGGGTTTTTATATTGAGAGTACAAATGGGGAAAAGATTTCAGCATATTATGAGTATGATAATGGAAATAATCCTGATATATTTGCTTTGAAAGGTGCAAATTCATTAGGAAAAGAATTTTATATACCATTACATAATCATAGCCCATGGCATAATCATAATTATACTGTCGATTTAGCTTATGCATCGTTTGATATTGTTGCTACAGAAGATAATACTACAGTTCTAATTTTTCCATCAAAAGATGTAGATGGGCATCCAGGTTTACAGCAATTTTCAGTTACTCTTAATAGAGGACAAACATATTCATGTGGTTTTACAGGTACTAATCATATAGAACCTTTAAATCATCCTTACGGTTCGTCTGTAACATCAGATAAACCAATTGCTATTTCAACAAAAGATGATTCTGATCATGGTGTTCATGGTTGTTACGATTTACTTGGAGACCAGATTGTGCCAATTGATATTGTAGGAACAGAATATATTGTTGTTAGAGGAAGACTTAATAATAATGAAGATGAAAGTTTTTTTGTATTGGCAACTCAAAATAATACTGAAATTACAATAACAAATGAAGAAGAAGTAATTACTAAAACATTATTTGCAGGAGAAACTTTTAGATATGAAATAGCAGGCGATATTTCTACACCTAATTCAGCTCGTCAGTTAAATTATATTGAAGCTTCAGCTCCTGTATATCTATCTCACGTTACTGGTTTTGGTTGCGAAATGGGACAAGCTTTATTACCTCCATTAAATTGTGCAGGTTCTGAAGAGGTTAGTTTTGTTCGTTCAACTAGTGAAGGTTTCTTTTTAACTATTTTGGTTAAAACACCATCAATAGGCGATTTTACAATAACTCCAACATCAGCCCAAGCAGCCATTGATGGTGCAACATGGGCAACAGTACCAGGTACAGGAGGCGATTGGAGTGCTACTTCAATAGAGTTTACAACAACCGAAATACCTACAGGTGGTGCAAATAGGCTAGTAAATTCAAGCGATGTTTTTGCAATGGGTTTAATTAATGGTGGTAGTCATTCTGGTTGTCGTTATGGATATTTTTCAGAGTTTGTTGCAAAAACTATTACCGATGCAGGTGTAGATTTTACAATTTGTGCTAACTCAGTAGCTACTTTAAATGGTAATGTTCATGGTGGTGCAACTACAGGTATTTGGACAACTTCTGGTACAGGTAATTTTGATGATGCAACTAGTTTTAACGCAGTTTATACTCCAAGTACAAACGATATTAATGCAGGAAATGTAACATTAACATTAACTTCAACAGGAATTTGTTTTCCTGAAGCTGATGATATGGTTCTTTCTTTTGATCCTGCTCCAACTGTTGATGCAGGTATTAACCAATCGGTTTGTGCAAATAATATAGATGCAAATTTAAATGGTACAATTACTATTGCTGATGGTGGAATATGGACAACATCTGGTGACGGTAGTTTTGATAATGCTACTTCAATGACAGCTGTTTACTCATCTGGACCAACAGATATTAGCAATGGTTCGGTTCGTTTATATTTAACAACAACAGGTAATTATAGTTGTAATGCTGAGGTTGATAGTGTTGAAATAACTATTACACCAGCACCATCAATTAATGCAGGAATAAATAAAACAGTTTGTTCTAATAATCCAACAATATCGTTAAGTGCAACTTCAAATGGTGTTTCAACAGGGGTTATTTGGAGCGGTGGAAATGGTTCTTACAATCCAGGAAGTAATTTTTTAAATACAGATTATACACCATCAGGTGTTGAGGTTTCAAGCGGAAGTTTAACATTAACTGTTACTACAACTGGAAGTACAGGTTGTTTAGAAGTTTCTGATGATATTGCAATAACATTTTCTCCATCACCTGTAGTAAATGCAGGAATAGACCAAACTAAATGTGCAAATAATGAAATAACAGTATTAAATGCTACAATATCAGGCGGTGCAAGTGCGGGTATTTGGACAAATGGAAATGGTACTTTTGTTGTTGATGATACTGATTTAGGTGCAACTTATACACCAACTCCTACCGAAATAGGAAATGGTAGTGTTACTTTAACTCTAACAAGTACTAATCATGGAATAAGTGGATGTGTTGCCGAGAGCGATCAAATGACAATTAATTTTACTCCAAAACCTACTGCTGATGCAGGTGCAGACCAAACTGTTTGTGCAAATAATTCTAATGTAAGTTTATCTGGAAATATTACAATAGCATCAGGTGGTGTTTGGTCAAGAACAGGAACAGGAACATTTTCATCAAATACTAATTTAACTACAACATATTATCCTTCAGTAGCTGATATAACTGCTGGGTCTGTTAAAATATATTTAACAACAACAGGAAATGGTTCTTGTGCTGAGGTTAAAGATAGCATGAAAGTTACAATTACTGCATCACCAACGGTTAATGCAGGAGCCGATTTTTCTGTTTGTTCAAATAATGCAGATATTGTATTAAATGGTAACATAACTGGAGCAACTGCTTGGCAATGGTCTGGCGGAGCAGGAGGGTGGAACCCTGGAAACACAGCTTTAAACACAAGCTATTCGCCAAGTAGTGCAGAAATATCAAATGGAGATATAACACTAACACTTACTACAACAACACAAGGAAATTGTAATGCTGTTAGCGATGATATAAAAGTTACTTTTACTCCAAAACCAAACGTTAATGCAGGTATTAATCAAGTAAAATGTGAAAATAACCCAGCTACAATATTAAATGGGGCAATATCAGATGGTGCAAGTGCTGGAATTTGGACAAATGCTAATGGCGTATTTGAAAATAATAATACTGAATTAAATGCAACATACACACCAACATCTACAGAAATAGCAAACGGAAGTGTAACTCTTACATTAACAAGTACCGACCATGGAGATGATGGATGTATTGCAGAAAATAGTCAAATGACTATATCATTTACAAGTGCACCTTCTGTTGATGCAGGTCCAATTGATGTAGATGTATGTCAAAATAGTGCAACAGTTGTATTAAATGGTTCGTCAAGTACTGGTTCTGGTACATGGAGCGGAGGAGCAGGAACTTTTGCTAATGCAAATAATTTGAATACAACATACGATCCATCTCCTACCGAAATAGCAAATGCAACACCTATAGTTTTAAGTTTATCATCAACAGGAAATGGTTCTTGTACTGCCGAAGCAGATCAAATAACAGTAAATTTTGATCCAAAACCAATAGTTGAAGCTGGTAATCCGCAAACATCTTGTGCAAACAATCCAATAGTTATTTTACAAGGTTTGGTAACAAATGCTACAGGTGGTGCTTGGTCAGGAAGTTCAGGCTCTTTTAGTCCAAGTAATGCAGCGTTGAATGCTACATTTTTACCAACAGCAGTTGATATTTCTAATGGAGGTGTAAATCTTACTTTAACATCAACCGGAAATGCTGATTGTAATGCAGAAACAGATATATTTAATTTAACAATTGTTCCTTCTCCTATTGTTGATGCTGGAACTGATGAGTTTTATTGTCAAAATAATTCAACAATTAGTTTAAATGGTACCGTAACTAACGCCACAGGCGGTACTTGGTCTGGAGGCTTAGGAATATATGGAAATGTTAATTTATTAAATACTACATATCAACCAACACAAGATGAATTAGATGCAGGTTTTGTTACTCTTTATTTAACCTCAACTGGAAATGGAACTTGTAATGCTGTTCAAGATGAAGTTACATATACATTTACTGATGCTCCAGTTGTTGATGCAGGTGTAGCACAGAGTGTTTGTGCTAATAATTCTGATATTTCATTAAACGGAAGTGTTACTATTGCTACAGGTGGTGTATGGAGTGGTGGTTTAGGAACGTATTATCCTGATAATACAACTTTAAATGCGACATATTACCCTCACCCAAGTGAAGTTGCAAATCAGACAGTTACGCTTACATTAACTTCAATAGGAAATGGCTCTTGTAATTTAGTTAGCGATGACGTAATAATTACTATTGCACCTTCTCCTATTGTTGATGCAGGTACTGATATACATTCTTGCTATAATAATTCAAATGTTACATTAAATGGAACTGTAACAAATGCTTCTGGAGGAATTTGGACTGGTGGTTTAGGAACATATACACCAGATAACACAACATTAAATGCCGATTATACACCAACTCAAACAGAAATTGATGCAGGAATTATTAAATTATATCTTACATCAGCTAGTGGAAATTCGTGTAATCCAGTTATTGATAGTCTGAATATTATTATAGACCCAAGTCCAATTGTAAATGCAGGAATTGACCAATCTATTTGTTCAAATAATGCAGGAACTGTATTGAATGGTTCAATAAGTTTAGCATCAGGAGGTATTTGGTCTAATGGTGCAGGTTCGTATTCGCCTAATAATTCAGTTTTAAATGCTACTTATACTCCAACACAAGGCGAAATTAATAATGGATTTATTGAGTTAATTTTAACATCAACAGGAAATGGTTCGTGTAATGCCGAAGATGATACAATGAGAATTGATTTTACACCTGCTCCAACTGTTGAAGCGGGTACAAACTTTGAAGTTTGTGCTAATAATAATCAGATTGATTTAGCAGCTAATGTGACAATCGCTACCGCAGGAATATGGAGTGGAGGAGCAGGAACTTATAATCCTGATGCTAATAGTTTAACAACAAGTTATACTCCAACATTAACCGAAATATCAAATGGAAGTGTTGTACTTTGGTTAACTACTTCAGGAAATGGAAATTGTTCGGCTGTTCAAGATAGTATTGCTGTAACAATAAACGAATCACCAATTGTAGATGCAGGAACTGACCAAAATGTTTGTGTTGATGATTTAGATGTAAGTTTAAATGGGTCTGTTTCCGGAATAACAAATACAGGAGTTTGGACAACAAGCGGAACAGGAACTTTTAATGATAATACAGCATTAAATGCAATTTATACTTGTAGCTCAGCCGATTCAACAGTTGGTATAGTTACATTAACTTTAAGTTCAACAAATAACGATGTTTGTTTAAGCGAATCAAATAATATTATATTACATATATTACCCGCAGGAATTGCAAATGCAGGAAATAATCAAACTGTATGTGCAAATAATGCCGATATTTTATTAAATGGAACAGTTACTGGAGGTGCATCAAGTGGTGTATGGAGTACAAGTGGTACAGGAATTTTTACACCAGATGTAAACACTCTTAATGCTACTTACATTCCAAGTGCAAACGATACAGCAACAGGTGTGGTAACATTAACTCTTACTGCAAATTCATGTAATTTATCAGAAAGTTCAATAGATATTACAATTACACCCGCACCATACATTAATGCAGGGGAAAATCAAATTGTATGTGTTGATGATTTAAGTGTACAGTTAGATGGTACTGCTTATGGTGCATCAAATACAGCAGAATGGACAAGTTTAGGAACAGGTGTTTTTGTACCTAATAATACAACTATAGATGCAATTTATCACGCAAGTGCACAAGATAGTATTAACGGACAAGTGATGTTGTTATTAAGTTCAACAAATTATGGTGCTTGTAATCTTGAAAGAGATACAATGATAATAACTATATCGCCTGCAGGTATTGTAGATGCAGGTTCAGACCAATCGCATTGTGCAAATAATACCAATATTGAGTTAAATGGCTCTATTAGTGGTGGAGCATCTGAAGGTTTGTGGGCAACTTCTGGTTCAGGGTATTTTTCGCCAAGTGCTGATAGTTTACACGTTTTTTACACTCCTGGAGCTGCCGATATTAGTGCAGGAACTGTAACATTAGTTTTATCAGCAACAAATTCTTGTAATTTGGCATTTGATGCGGTTACAATAACCTTAACGCCTGCTCCAACGGCTGATGCAGGTGTCGACCAAAGCTTATGTGCTAATAATTCTGATTTAGTACTAAATGCTTCGGTTAATCTTGCAACAGGTGGTGAATGGTCGAGTACAGGAACAGGTGTTTTTGCATCAATAACAAGTTTAAATACAATATATACACCAAGTGTTGCAGATATTGCGGCAGGTGGTGCAGAAATTATTCTTACTACAACAGGAAATGGAGGTTGTTTACCTGAGAGAGATACTCTTATTTTTGATATTCAGCCAAGTCCAACAGTTAATGCAGGAGATAATCAGTCTGTTTGTTCTTCGGCAACAACTACAGATTTATATGGTAGTGTAACAGGAAGCACAAACACAGGTGTTTGGTCGCTTGTTGGAGCAGCAAGTGGTGTTTTTAATGATGAAAATAACTTATCAACTACATATACTTTTAGTGGTGCTGATATTGCATCTGGTACAATTCAGTTAGCATTAACTTCAACAAATAATGGTACTTGTAATGCTGTTACCGATACAATAACTTTAACATTTGGTAATAGTACTTTTGCTTATGCAGGTGTTAACCAAATTATTTGTGGTGATGATTTAAGCCTAAGTTTAAACGGTATTGTTTCAGGCGGAACTTCAACAGGATATTGGAGTACAGATAATAATCCACATGGTACTTTTACACCTGATTCAACTAATTTAAATGCTACTTATAATTGTAGTTCACAAGATTCTATAAACGGTTATGTAAATATTATACTTACAACAACAAATAATAGTGGTTGTGTAGCAGGTACTGATACAATGCTTGTTACAATTACACCTGTACCTGTTGTAAACGCAGGAACTGATATTGAAGCTTGTAAAGGTGTCGATTCTATTGCAATTGCAGGAACAATACAAAATGTAAATAATACAATTTGGACAACTTCCGGGTCAGGAACTTTTACGCCAAGTGCCGATAGCTTAAATGCTTATTATTTACCAAGTACCGCAGATACAATAATTGGTAGTGTAGTATTAACACTAACATCAGAAAATAGTGGAATTTGTAACGAAGTTTCAGATCAAGTAACTGTGTTGTTTACAGTTCCTTTAAATGTAGATTTTGGAGTTGGTTTAGCATGTTTAAATCAAATAGTTAATTTTGCTGATAGTACTACTGTTTTAGCAGGAAGTATTGATAGTTGGTATTGGAATTTTGGTGATGGTGCAACTGATAATAATCAAAATCCAACTCACACATATACTGCTGATGGAAATTATACAGTTACATTAACAGTTGAATCTAGTTTAGGTTGTACATATTATACAACAAAAACAATAACAGTTTATCAATCGCCAACAGCAGACTTTACATATGCAAGTAATTGTTATTTAGATGATGTAGTATTTAATGATGAATCAATAGCAAATGCTGGCATAATTAATTCGTGGTATTGGACATTTGTTGATACACTTCATTCAACAATACAAAATCCTACATTTTTATTTGATAATAGTGGAAGTTATACGGTAGTTTTATCGGTACAAAATTCTTTAGGGTGTTCAGCTTCGGTTAGTTTACCTGTTGATGTTTATACAAAACCAATTGCCGATTTCACATATACATTCGATTGTAGCAATTCAACAGCAAGTTTTATTGATGCTTCTACATCTGATGGAAATGCAATAAATTCGTGGAATTGGAACTTTGGAGATGGTAATTTAAGTAGTGAGCAGAATCCTGCTCATAATTACACAACTGATGGTTCGCAAACAGTTACTTTAATATCGGGTTCGTCAGCAAATTGTAGCGATACAATTATTCAACAAGTATATTTACAATCAATAACTGCCGAATTTAATTTCGAGAGCAAGTGTTTATATGATAGCATTCATTTTATTGATTATTCATATACAAATGGCGATACAATACAATCGTATAATTGGTTATTTGGCGATGGTAATATATCAACTGTTCAAAATCCTAACCATTTATATTTATTATCAAATACCTATTCGGTAATATTAATTGCAACTTCAAGTTCGGGTTGTGTGGATTCGGTTACAAAAACTGTTGAAGTTTATCCAGTGCCTTCTGCTGGGTTCGATTATTATGCCGAAGAATATTTAATTAATAATACAATTGAATATACAGATTTATCAAGTGGTTCAGAAAGTTGGCAATGGAATTTTGGTGATGGAATAACATCAACATTACAAAATCCTCAACATATATATAATATTGAAGGAACTTATACAATTACGCAGGTTGTTTCAAATAATTATACTTGTGTAGATACAGCTCAAGCAAATATTACAATTGAGCCGGGAGTAGAAATATTACCACCAAAACTGCCAACGGCATTCTCGCCAAACGGCGATGGAATGAATGATGTTTATTATCCTCGCGGAGGACCATTTAAAACTATCGATTTTAGAGTTTACAATTCTTGGGGAGTTGAAATTTATAGAACACAAACGCTCGATAAAGGTTGGGACGGTACTTACAAAGGTGTTGATCAACAAGTAGGAACTTATGTTTGGACAGTAAAAGCTATAACAGTTAAGGGAGAAGAATTTATTAAAACAGGAGATGTTACTTTAATTAGATAAAACTTGTATAATTTATAAAACAAAGACAGATGAAAAAAATATATATCATAATATTTATATTACTTACAGTTTCGGTGTTTTCGCAAACAGGTACAAGTTTTTGGTTTGCTCCACCTAATATTACTGATGATTACAATTCTTCTGAGAATACAGCAGTGTATCTAAATATTACTGCGTATGGTACAGCGGCAAGTGTTACAATTAGTGGTCCGGGTATTGGTGCACCAATTAATGTAAATGTGCCTGCAAATTCTAATACAAAACAGGATTTAAGTGCTTATGTATCAACATTAGAAACATCGCCAACCGATAATGTGTTAAATACAGGTTTGCATATTCAAAGTGATAATAAGATTTCTGTTTTTTATGAATATAATAATACTCAAAATCAAGAGATTTTCTCATTAAAAGAGGCAAGTTCACTTGGTAAAGAGTTTTATGTGCCATTTCAGAATAATAGTAATAACTCAAATTTAACTTTTACTGATAAGGCTTATGCTTCGTTCGATATTGTTGCAACAGAAGATGCAACTACAGTAAATGTTTTCCCTTTAAGAGATATTGATGGTCCTGTAAATGGAGGAGCAGATAATATTAATAATGGAGGCGAACAATATTCAATTACATTAAATCAGGGGCAAACATATTCTGGTGGTTGGACAGGTACAAATTATACATCTACTTCAACTCACCCGCAAGGAAGTGTTGTAACTTCGAATAAACCAATAGCAATAACAACAAAAGACGATGCCGTAACTCATTCGAGCGATGGTGCTAATGGTGATTTGTTAGGTGACCAAATAATTCCTGTTGATAATATAGGTACAGAATATATTGTTGTAAAAGGAAAATTAGATGCCGCAGTGGAGGAATCGTTTTATATTTTGGCTACACAAAATGCAACAAAGGTTTATATTAACGGGAATGCAACTGAAGTAGCTTCTTTATTTAGAGGCGAAACTTATCAGTATGATATTTCGGGAGTAGGTAACAATTTTACTTATATTGAAACATCTGAACCTGTTTATGTAACTCATGTTACAGGAGTTGGTACAGAAATGGCACAGGCTATTTTACCTACTATAAACTGTACTGGTTCCGATGAGGTTTCGTTTGTGCGTTCTTCGAGTAACAATTTTTATTTATCTCTGATAGTTAAATCAGGTTTTGAAACCGATTTTGATATATCTGATGCAACAATAAAATCAGCAGTTAATGCTAATAATTGGACTGCTGTACCTGGTACAGGTGGTGTTTGGTTAGCTAAATTATTAGATTTGTCATCGTCAGTAACCGAAGATTTAGGTTATGTTTTAAAAAATGATAGTAGTATTTTTATTATGGCTACTTTAAATGCTGGGGCAGGTTCAGGTGCTCGTTATGCTTATTTTACCGATTTTGTATCGCAAACTTATGTTACAGCAGGCAATGACACAACAATCTGTGCTAATTCATTTTTAGCATTAACAGGCTTAGTAACAGGTAGCGTTAAAACAGGGAAATGGTCATCATCAGGTTCTGGTTTATTCGATAATATTAACGATTTGAATACAAATTATACACCAAGTCCATCAGATAAGGCGGCAGGAAGTGTAGTTTTAACTTTAACTTCAACAGGAGTTTGTTCTCCTGTGAGCGATAATTTTACACTAACTTTTGACCCTGCTCCAACTGTTGATGCTAGTAGCGACCAAACAGTTTGTGGTAACAATGCCGAAGTCAATTTAAACGGTAGTTATACAATAGCAACTGGTTGTAATTGGTCAACATCTGGCGATGGTGTTTTTGATGATGCAACATTAACAAATGCAATATATACACCAGGTTCAACCGATATTTCGAGTGGTACTATTCGGTTATATTTAACAACAACAGGAAATGCAACTTGTAATGCTGAGCTTGATAGTATGGACATAACAATTACTCTTGCTCCAACAATTGATGCAGGTGCAAATCAAACCGTTTGTTCAAATAATGCCGATGTAACTTTAAATGCAATAACAAATGGAGTTTCAACAGGAGGACAATGGTCTAACGGTTTAGGAAGTTATAATCCTGGAAGTGGTGCATTAAATACATTATATACACCAGATGCATCAGAAATATCAAACGGAAGTTTAAAACTATACGTTACAACACAAGGAAGTACAGGTTGTATAGAGGTTAAAGATAGTGTTATAATAACATTTTCGCCTTCGCCTGTTGTTAATGCAGGTATTGACCAAGTTAAATGTGATAATAATTCGGTAGCATTATTAAATGGCTCAGTAACAGGTGGTGCAAGTGCAGGTACTTGGACTAACGGATTAGGTACTTTTGTAGTTGATAATAACCAATTAGATGCGTTATATACACCAACACCTGCTGAAATTGCAAACGGAAGTGTTGAGTTATATTTAACAAGTTCAAATCACGGAGCAAATGCTTGTAATTTAGATAAAGATACAATGCTAATTACTTTTACTCCTGCCCCAACGGTTGAGGCAGGTAACAATCAAACTGTTTGTGCAAATAATTCTGATGTTAGCTTATCTGGGTTAATAACAGTTGCTACAGGTGCTACTTGGAGTACAACAGGCGATGGTGCTTTTGATGATGCAGGAAGTTTAAGTACTGTATATCACCCATCTGTAAATGATAATATTGCAGGTTTGGTTAAAATATATTTAACAACTACAGCAGGTAATGGAACGTGTACAGCAGTTAAAGATAGTATGATAATTACTATTACTGCTACGCCAACTATAAATGCAGGTATAAATCATTCGGTATGTTCAAATAATGCTAGTATTACATTAAATGGAACAGTAACTGGAGCAACTGCTTGGGAATGGACAGGCGGAGCAAATGCAACTGGTTGGAATCCTGGAAATACAGCTTTAAATACTATATATACACCAACTTCAAGTGAAATATCAAACGGAAGTTTAACATTAACACTTACAACAACAAATCAAGGTAATTGTAATGCTGTAAGTAGTGATATAATAATAGGTTTTACTGCGGCACCTATAGTTGATGCAGGAGTAGACCAAATAAAATGTGCAAATAATTCTGAAACTGTTTTAAGTGGTTCGGTAACAGCAGGTGCAAGTGCAGGTACTTGGACTAACGGTTTGGGTACTTTTGTAGTTGATAATAACCATTTAAATGTATCATATACACCAACAGTAAATGAAATTTCAAACGGAAGTGTAAAATTATTTCTTACAAGTTCAGACCATGCATCAAACGGATGTAGTGCTGTAAAAGATTCTATGACAATATTGTTTACAACAGCTCCAACAGTTGATGCAGGAGCAACAGAAATTTATATTTGTCAGAATAATTCTGTGGCAAACCTTTCGGGAAGTGTTACAGCTCCTGCAACAGGTGGTATATGGACAGGAGGGACTGGTACATTTGGGTCAACTACTGATTTAATTACTACTTACACTCCAACAGCAACCGAAATATCTGATGCAAATCAAATAATATTAACATTAACAACTACTGGAAGTACAACTTGTAATGAGGTTTCAGATCAAATTGTAATTAAATTTGAGATGAGTCCTGTGGTTGAGGCAGGAGCTTCGCAAACATGTTGTGCAAATAATTCAACAGTAACACTACAAGCAAGTGTTGTAAATGCAACAGGTGGTATTTGGGATAGAGCTAATTCATATTTTAGTACAAATAATACCGATTTGTTAGCCGATTTTACTCCTGATGCAACTGATATAGCAAATCATAGTGCAACATTAACATTAACATCAACAGGAAATGGTAATTGCAATGTAGAATCTGATAATTTTCAACTTACTATTGTTGATGCTCCTACTGTTAATGCAGGTGTAGCTGATACAGTTTGTGCAAATAATGCAGTAATTAATTTAAATGGTAGTGTAACAAATGCAACAGGTGGTTCTTGGTCTGGTGGATTAGGAAATTACGGCGATGCAAATTCGTTAAATACAACTTATTTACCATCTACTACAGAAATAACAAATGGTTCGGTTACTTTAACACTAACATCAACAGGTAACGGAACTTGCAATGCTGTACAAGATAATGTTACTTTTGTAATAACGCCTGCACCAACTGCTTTTGCAGGAGTTGATGATGAGGTTTGTGCAAATAATTCTGATGTTACTTTAACAGGAGTTTTAACGGGTGCAACTCAAGGTACTTGGTCTGGTGGGTTAGGAGCATATACTCCTGATGAAAATACACTTATTACAACCTATCACCCTACCATAAGTGAGATAACAGCACAAACAGTAAGTTTGGTTTTAACTACTGTTGATAACGGTTTGTGTAATGCAGTTACTGATACAATAGATATTGCAATAGCACCATCACCAATAGTTGAGGCAGGTGCAGATATTCATACCTGTTACAATAACCCAACAGCATTGCTTAACGGAAGTGTTACAAATGCAGGTGGTGGCGAATGGACAGGTGGAACAGGTACTTATAACACAAGTAATACCGATTTAAATGCAGATTATACACCATCGCAAATAGAAATTGAAGCTGGTACGGTAAAATTATATCTTACATCAACAATAAATGGAACTTGTAATGCTGTTACTGATAGTGTTAGAGTAATTATTGACCCAAAACCTATTGTTGATGCAGGAAACGACCAAACAGTTTGTGCAAATAATGCAAATGCTGTTTTAAATGGTTATGTTGATGTAGCCACAGGTGGCGAATGGACAGGTGGTTTGGGTGTGTTTACTCCAAACAATACAGTGCTTAATGCAATATATACACCAACTCAAAATGAAATAGATAATGGTTTTGTAGAACTAATTTTAATAACAACAGGTAACGATAATTGTTTAGCCGAAGATGATACTGTAAAAATAACTTATACACCTGCTCCATCAGTTGATGCTGGCTTACCGTTTGAAGTGTGTGAAAATAATAACCAAATAGATTTAAACGGAATAGTAAATATTGCAACAGGTGGTTACTGGACAGGTGGCGAAGGTGTTTATAATCCAGATTCTACAGTCTTAAATGCTTCGTATACTCCAACAGCAACCGAAATATCAAACGGAAGTATAGTGTTTATTCTTACCTCTACAGGAAATGGAAACTGCTCAGCAAAAAGTGATAGTGTTGAGATTACAATAAATCCATCACCTACAGTTGAAGCAGGAAACAATATTGACGTTTGTGTTGATGATTTATCAGCAGATTTATCAGGTTCGGTAACAGGAGTAACAAACACAGGTGTTTGGACAACAAATGGAACAGGTTATTTTGTGCCAAATTCAAATATATTAAATGCTTCGTATGTTTGTAGTTCGGCAGATTCTACAGCAGGAACAGTAAAACTAACACTTACATCAACAAACAATAATGTTTGTTTACCTGTTAGCGATAGTTTAATTGTTTCAATTTTAGAGGCTGGTCAAGCTGATGCTGGAACAGATGAAACAGTATGTGCTAACAATTCTGTTGTTTCGTTAAACGGAGATATTAGTGGTGGTGCTACAGCAGCTACTTGGTCAACAAATGGTTCAGGAGTTTTCTTACCAGATGTAAATACACTTAACGCTTCGTATATTCCAAGTGCGGGCGATACTCTTACAGGTTCTGTTCAATTAATATTAACCGCTAATTCTTGTAATTTGGCAGTAAGTTCAATAAATATTACAATAACACCAGCACCGTTTGTAGATGCAGGAATAGACCAAATTGTTTGTGTTGATGATTTAAATGTTCAATTAGATGCTACTGTTTATGGTGCAAGTTCAACAGGAATATGGTCGACAACAGGAACAGGTACTTTCGACCCCGATAATACAACTATTGATGCTATTTATCACGCAAGTGCACAAGATAGTATTGATGGAAATATAATTTTATATTTAGATGCAACAAATATTGGAAATTGTAATGCAGTTAGAGACTCAATGCAGTTGAGTATTTCGCCTACAGGTATTGTTGATGCAGGAGATCAACAAACTTTATGTTCTAATAATGCATCAATTGATTTAAATGGTTCAATAACTGGTGGTGCTACTGAGGGGGCATGGACAAGCTCAGGTAATGGTACTTTTACACCAAGTCCAACCGATTTAAATGCAACATATACACCTAGTTCTGATGATTTAATAGCTGGTTCAGTAACATTAATATTAACGGCAACAAATTCTTGTAATTTTGCATTCGATGCATTTGATGTACAGTTTACTCCTTCTCCTACTGCTAATGCAGGAAATGATACAAGTTTATGTGCAAACTTATCGGAACTTCCTTTAGTTGGCTCATATACTATTGCATTAGGTTGCATGTGGACAACAACTGGTAACGGTACATTTACACCAAGTTCAACCGATTTTAACGCAACTTATACACCAAGTGCCTCAGATATTTCGGCAGGTGGAGTAGATTTAATACTAACAACAACAGGTAATGGAGCTTGTAATTCGGTTAGTGATACTCTTAATTTTGAAATAACTCCAAGTCCTATTGTAAATACAGGACAAGACCAAACAGTATGTAATACTGCTACTGAAACACAGATTTATGGATATATTTCTGAAGGAGCATCAACAGGAGTTTGGACAACTATTAATGGAGCAAACGGTACTTTTAATGATTCGACTAATTTAAGTCCTGTATACTATTTTGGAACAAACGATTATACCGCAGGAATAGTTCAGTTAGTGTTAACATCAACAAATAATGATAATTGTATTGCTGAAAGTGATACAATTACTCTAACTTTTGGAAATAGTACTTTTGCTTATGCTGGTATTGATCAAGAAATATGTGGAGATAACTTATTAATTAATTTATCTGGTATTGTTTCAGGAGGTGCTACAACAGGTACTTGGACATCAAGCGGAACAGGAACATTTGTACCAAATGCTGATGCATTAAATGCAGGTTATATTTGCAGTTCGCAAGATTCGTTAACAGGTTGGGTTGATTTTGTTTTAACCACAACTAATAATGGTGGTTGCGATGCAGGTACCGATACAATGCATTTAAATATTTTGCCTGTACCAGTAATAAATGCAGGTAACGATATTGAAGTTTGTAGAGGCATAGATTCGGTTGCAATTGCAGGAACATCGGCACATGTAAACGGTGTACTTTGGACAACAAGCGGAACAGGAACATTTTCGCCAAACGATACAAGTTTAAGTGCATATTATATACCAAGTGCAATTGATAGTATTTTAGGAACATTAACACTAACATTAGAGAGTGTTAATAGTGGTTTATGTAATGAAGTTTCTGATGAGGTATCATTAACATTTACAATTCCTTTAACAGTTAATTTTGCAAGTAGTTTAGCTTGCGAAAACCAAAATGTAAATTTTGCAGATAGCACAATAATACACGCAGGATCTATTGCCAGTTGGTATTGGGAATTTGGTGATGGAAGTGTAGATAATAATCAAAACCCAACACATACTTATCTTGCTTCAGGTATTTATTCTGTAACTCTAACAGTTGAATCTAATTTAGGATGTTCATATTCGAGTACTAAAAATACAACAGTATTTGCAATTCCTACAGTAGGATTTACGTCTTCATCAAGTTGTTATTTAGATGAGGTTGTATTTACCGACACATCATTGGCTAACGAAGGAACATTAGTTTCATGGAATTGGAATTTTGGTGATACAATAACATCTAATATTCAGAATCCAACTCACATATACGGAAATAGTGGAAATTATTCAGTAAGTTTAACTGTAAATAATTCGAATAATTGTAGCTCAACAACAAGTCAAACAGTTAATGTTTATGCAAAGCCTATTTCTAATTATACTTATTCGTATAATTGTGTTGATGGTTTAGTTAGCTTTAGCGATGCTTCTTCAACTGATAATGATACTATTAACTTTTGGAATTGGAATTTTGGTGATGGAAGTACAAGTACTGAACAAAATCCAGAATATTTATTTGCAGATGTGGGAGCACAAACAGTTCTTCTAATTTCGGGTACTTCGGCTAATTGTAGCGATACTATTGCTCAGCAGGTTTATTTGCAATCAATAACCGCTAATTTTAATTTTAATAGTAAGTGTTTATATGATAGCGTTAGTTTTAACGACCTATCTTATGCAAATGGCGATACCATTTCAACATATTTATGGACATTTGGCGATGGTAACACATCAAGTGATAAAAATCCATTACATTTATATTCAACAGCTAACAATTATACAGTATCGTTAGTTGCCGAAACAAATTCTGGTTGTAAAGACACTATTTCTAAACAGGTAGAAACCTATCCTGTGCCAACAGCAGGTTTCGATTATATAGCCGATAAATATGAAGTGAATGAAATTATAACATTTACTGATATATCGGAAGATGCAAATAATTGGCAATGGAGTTTTGGAGATGGTATAACAGCTACCATTCAAAATGCACAGCATATATATACTAATGCTGATAGTTATACAATTATTCAAGCAGTTTCTAACCAATACGGTTGTGTTGATACAGCCGATGCTACAATAACAATTAAAGACGCAATATTTATTTATCCTCCAAAGTTACCATCAGCATTCTCGCCTAATAACGATGATATGAATGATATATTTATTCCTCGCGGAGGTCCTTTTAAATCAATAGATTTTAGAGTTTACGATTCGTGGGGTGGTGCAATATACTCTACAACAACAATTGGTGAAGGATGGGACGGCACATACAAAGGTGTTGATCAAAAAATAGGTGTTTATGTATGGACTTTAAAAGCCGTAACCATTGATGGTGAAGAATACACAAAAAGAGGCGACGTAACATTAATAAGGTAGTTTATTTAGGGAAATAGAAAATAAAAAAAGAAAATAAAAATGAATAAGATGAGATATATTTATGTAGTTTTAATAACGGTGATGAGTATAAGTTTATATGCACAAGATGCACACTTATCTCAGTTTGATGCAATTAGTGTAAAGTTAAATCCTGCAGAAACAGGAATGTTTAAAGATGCAGATTTTAGAGCGGGTACGCAGTATAGGAATCAGTGGGGCTCTATGGCAGCTAAGTATTCTACAAGTGTATTGGCTTACGATATGCCAATAGGAAAATCAGGTGCGGCCCAATCTCGTTGGGGTGTTGGTGGCTATATGATTAATGATGATGCAGCGAAAGCATATAATGTTTTTAGTTTTGTTGTAGGTGGAGCATATCAAATAACAACCCCTAACGATAAGTACTTAATCTCGGTTGGTTTGCAGGCTGGTATGATATATAAAAATATTAAAGACAATAAACTTGTTTTCGATAATCAATGGAGTGATGGTAATTTTGATAGTGATATGCCTACTGGCGAAAATTTTTCAAACGATTATAAAATAATGCCAGAGGTTGTTCTAGGGGTGTACTATAAAGGAATTGATAAGTCTAAAAAAGTAAATCCTTATGCAGGACTTTCATTTTTTCATATCACAAATCCCACCGAGAGTTTTTTAGGAATGAAAGAATCTAAACTTCCATTACGCTATCAGTTAAACGTAGGAACTAAGTATAGAATAAACGACAAAGTAACACTTGACCCTGGTGTTTTTGCACAATATCAACGAAATGTTTACGAAATAAATGTTGGTTTACGTGGTTATTACAGGTTTAACGAACTTCTTAAACTAAATGCAGGTGGTTATTATAGAATTAACGATGCTGCAATTATTTTACTTGGCTTATCATATAAAAACATTGATTTTAATATTACTTATGATATTAACACATCTGAATTAAAACAATTTACTAATGGTAAAGGTGCTTTTGAATTTTCGTTAGTATTTACAGGCAGTATTAAAAAAGTTTTTAATTCGTTGTTGTAAAAATATATATTCTAAAAGCATCAAGGGTTATATAAATAATTTATATAACCCTTGATGCTTTAAATATTTTTATAAATAATATAAAATATTACTTTTGTTTAAAATTACTACTGAATGTACACATTAGAACAAACACAAGAATTTGTAAAAAAGTTTATAGCAGATAATAAATTTAATCACGAACCCGAAGGATTATATGAACCAATTGAATACGTTCTATCTATAGGCGGTAAACGTTTACGTCCTGTATTGTGTGTTATGGCATATAATTTATTCTCAAATAATATAAATAATGTAATAGCTCCAGCAATGGGAGTTGAGGTTTTTCATAATTTTACATTGTTGCACGATGATATAATGGATAATGCTGATTATCGTAGAAATATGCCTACAGTACATAAAAAATGGAACGATAATACTGCAATTCTTTCGGGCGATGCTATGATGGTAGAAGCATACAAGCAGTTACTAAAATATAAAGGTAAAAACTTTAGAGAAATTTTAGAAGTATTTACACAAACGGCTCTTGAGGTGTGCGAAGGTCAGCAGTATGATATGAATTTTGAAACTCAACAAAATGTTACTGAAAATGAATATTTAAAAATGATAGAGCTTAAAACTGCGGTATTAATAGCAGCAGCTCTAAAAATTGGTTCGCTTGCTGCAGAATCTTCAATGGAAGATGCTGATAATTTGTATAAGTATGGCTATAATGTTGGAATGGCATTTCAATTACAAGATGATTACCTAGATGTTTTTGGTGATTTCGATGTTTTTGGTAAAAAAATTGGAGGCGATATTGTTTCAAATAAAAAGACATTTCTTTTAATATCGGCATTAAATATTGCAAAAGGAAAGACTCTTAAATTATTAAAATCAATTTTAAAAGATTCAAATATTGATGCTGATAAAAAAATTAAAATAATAACGGGTATTTATATAGAGCTTGGAGTAGATAAATTATCTACAAAAAAAATGAAAGAGTTTTTAGATAATGCATTTATTTATCTTGATAAAGTAAATGTTAGTGATAATAAAAAAGAAGAACTTAAGAAATTTGCAATATCCTTATCAGAAAGGTCTAATTAATAAAATTTCCCATAAAAAATGAAAGCGTAACATTAATATACTCAATCCATTTAGTTTTTTGTGAATTTATACGGGTTTATTTTCTCTTTTTTAGAGTTTTAAATTTTAAGCAAATAAAAATGGAAAAAGAAAAAGTAAAAAAAACGAAAAGCTATGCGGTTTGAGTATATTACATGAAGCCCGGACATTGATACTTTTTAGGTACATAAATATCGTCAGGACGAGAGAATATATAGATTAATGAAATTTCATAGCCTCCTTGCCCATTGCTAACAGTTTTTAATTTAGAATAATTTACATCATAAGAAATCCCAAGATTCCAAGATTTATAATCCATACCAAGCATAAAAATTGCAGCATCTCCAGTTCGTGTCCATACACCTGCATATATATTTCTAAAATTTACATCTTTTAATGCATACCTAAATTTGCCACCTAAGTATAATTCATTAAAAGTACCTTGCCTATAATATACAATACTTGGTACAATTGAGTGTTTTTCTTTAATAGGAATATCTATACTAGAATGGAAGTTATACTTATTTGGTAGCTCCGAATCATCGTTGTCATAAAACGATTTTTTAGGCGAATTTAAATGCACAAAAGCTATTCCGAAATTTAACTTATAATTATTTTTAAATTCATACATTGTATTTATGCCAAGCGAAAAATCGAAATAATGTAAGTTGTCTTGCGAAAAATATTCATCATTTGATAAATTAGAATCAAATTGATATCCATTATATTGGTTTCCAAAATAAAAATTATTGTAATCAACTGAATTTTGATTATATCCAAAATTACCTCCTAATGATATTATTAACGTACTATCTTTATTTATTATTCTATGATATGCAAGTGATAACATTATTTGATTTGTACCAAAATTTCCATCACCTGCTTTATCAGTATTAAATAATAAGCCAACTCCTACGAAAGCTTTTTTCATTTTAAATTGTGTTATTCTTGCATCAGCTGATGCCGAGAAAGTAACATAAGGAACCGTAATTGATGACCACTGATTACGGTGGTTTCCAGCAAAACGATAATCGCCATCGAACAAACCTGTTTGTGCCGGATTTAAGTTTAAAGGCGATTGTTCAAATTGAGAAAAGTGTATGTCTTGGGCGGTTATTGTTGAAACGACAAAGAAGAGGATTAATATTATAGAGATGTGAGATATAAGATATGAGATATGAGACATCAGACCTGAGATGTTTGATTTAACATCAGTTAATTGTTCTCTATTTAAGTCTTCTTTTATTCTCATTTACACTCTAAATTTAAAGCACACCTCAATACTCATATCCATTAATTATCTTAATGTTTTTTGAAACGTATATATCATTTTTTGCACTTTCATTAACAAATTGTATACTTCTTTTAATTGTTCTTTATTTATAAATTTTAAATCTATAGTATTAATTAACTGGCTTTCTAATTCATTAGCCGAACCATATGAAATATCTAAAAAATGAGAGAAATCCTTTTTTGTTCCCATACCTGCTACTTCTGCAATATTTGAAGGTATAGATACTACACTTCTTTTAACTTGTGATGTTAAAGCATATTTTTTATCATATGGAAAAAACTTTGTTATTTTATAAACATCAATAACAAGTTGTCTTGTCTTTTGCCAAACCGTTGACTTTTTGAAATTATGTTTTCTCATATCTAATATCTCATTATTCACATCTACTATCTACCTCAACAAAGTAACATTACCTCGTTTTATAAAAGTTTCTTTATCTCTACAAATTGCTTTAATGTAATATACAAATACAGCAGGGTCTAATTTTTTACCCATATAAGTTCCGTCCCAGCCTTTTGATATATCTTCTGTTTCAAACATTAGCTCTCCCCAACGGTCGTAAACAGCAAAATATAGTTCGTCAATAATATCGCCATAAGCATAAAGCCTATCGTTTTTGCCATCATTATTTGGTGTAAATGCATTTGGAACATAAATATATGGTTCGCCACAAATAATTTCTTTAACTTTAATTAATACAGTATCAATATTTTTACAACCATACTCATCAGTTACAGTTACCGAATATATTGTGTTTATACCTGGTGTTGCAATTGGGTTTTGTAATGTGTAATCGTTAAGAGTTTCGGTTGGCGACCAATTATAAGTGTAGTTTATACCATCAATTGTGTGTATAGTAGTAGATTCATCATTATATACTGTGTAATTATCTGCCCATGCTATAACACCTAAACCATCAGTAGAAATACCAATATTAATCTCTAATGTATCAGTACATCCATTTGCATCGGTAACTGTTACATAATGCCAGCCAGGACATAAGTTGTAAGATGAGCTAGCGGTATCGCCATTATCCCATAAAAATATGTAAGCAGGTACACCGCCACTAGGAATAACTGTACCAATACCATTGCAGGCCGCATCGCAAGTAACAGGTACTGATGCTGTATCATTAATAAATAAAGGTGGATTTACAAAAGTAATATCGGTAGAATCCTTACATCCATGATTATCAATAACAGAAACAGTATATGTACCTTCTGTTAAGTTTGTTCCAGTTTGTCCGGTTTGTCCATTACTCCAAATATAATTAAAGCTTGGTGTACCGCCCGCAATTACATTGGCAAAAGCAGTTGCATAATCGTTATGACATACAATTCCATTTGAATTTATAGTTAAATTAATATCATCGGGCGAACTTATATTTATCCATTTGGTTCGCAAGCAAGTATCAGCATCATAAACCGATACTTGATAATTACCAACGCATAAACCAGAAACGCTAGGAGTATTATCTCCTGTTGTCCAAATATATGAGTAAGGAGAAGTACTTGGTACATCAATATTTACATTAGCTGTTCCGTCGCAATACCCAAAGCATGTTGCATTAATTTCAGTTGTGCTCACCTCTAAATCAGAAGGGTCGTCTATGTGTGCAGTTAAAATTGTATCGCAATTATTGTTGTCAGTAATAGTTACTGAATAATCGCCATAACTAAGATTTATAGCATTTGCTGTTGTTTGTCCATTATTCCATATATAATTATAGTTTGGAGTACCTCCACTAACTAATGTTGATATTGAACCAACTTCGGTATTCATACCACACATTGTATTCTGGATATCAGAAACAATTGCTACTATTGCTGGTGGCTGAGTAATATTTGCATTAATAATTATCTCGCATCCAAGTATATCTGTAACAGTTACTATATAGTTTCCTGCTGGTAAAAAATCTTCAATAGAGTCGTTACCTCCGCTACTCCATTGGTATGTATATGGATTATATCCATTTGCATTTACGGTTAAAGTACCTGTATAATCACCATTACATAAAACATTTTGTATCAGAATATTTGCTTGTAAATCGTCAATATTTACTTGCACACTATCTATAGTTTCGCAACCACGCTGATTTATTGCATTAATATAAAAAGTAGTGTTTTGAGTTGGTGAGACTAACGGATTATTTGTGTTTTCTCCTGATATAATTTCTAATGAAGGTTGCCATGAGTAAGTAATAGTATCGTTAGGATATATATTATTTGCATGTAAGTTTATTGTATCGCCTAAACAAATTACGGTATCGTTTGTAAGTGTTATTGAAAGCGGAATTAAATCAACAATTACAGTGTCATAGGCATCAACATTACAATATGGCTCAATTGTATGAACAATATATTGAGTTGATGAGTATGGTGTAACAGTTAAACTATCTACATTACTTAAAATATTACCTTGTTCAGCAATATCATACCAATAATAATTTGCCATTGAGTCGGTTGCATTTGCGTATAAAGTAACTGTTTCGCCAATACAAATACCTGTGTCGGGATACGCTGTTATATTAATGCTTCCGTCGTGAACAACCACTAATTGGTCCATTTCTTTACAAGAATTATAATTTGCTGTTAAATGGTATGTTGTTGTAGTTAAAGGCGAGGCTATTGGATTTGAAATTGTAGTGTCGTTTAATGTTGTGTTTGGGGTCCAAGAATAAGTTACTCCTGGTAAATTTTCGTTTATACCTATTTGAATAGAGTTACCTATGCAAATGTGTTTTATATCAAGAGTGTCCATTTCGGTAAACCCAACATGTATAGTTTTTATTACTGTATCTGATAAATTACAAGTACTAGAATCTACTGAAATAAGTGTTATTTGCCATGTTCCTGTATCAAAAATATGCGATGGATTTTCATCTGTTGATGTTGTTCCATCGCCAAAATCCCACATATAATTATTACCCATACTTGTATTTACAAACTGAATATCGAAAGGAGCACAACCATTGCCTGGAAATTGAAAATCGGCGGCTGCAATATCTTCAATAAAAGAGAATCGGAAAACGGCATTATTGCAATTCCATTTTGTTTCTTGATATCCTCCATTATTCTCAGACCAAACACCGCTTGTGGTGGGAAAGTCGTTACAAGAAGTTGTGGGACTAACAGAGTAATTACCGCAACTTGCACAAACCGATTGATAAATATTACCTTTTTTATCAAACCTAGAAGTACCTCCATCAACATGATCATGACCACAATATCCAGAAGTATGAAGCTCGCCAAAAAATGTAGCATAATCTAATGCAGAAGCATCATCACGCAGAACCATAATATAAAAATCTTGACCATCAGTAGTACTTTGCTCTGCATTAGATGTAATATCCATACCTACTGTACCATTTACACTTCCGTCAATAGTCCAATCTCTACCCCAACCAGATAAATATATTCTATTACAAACATCTACAGCAAAAGCTGTTAACGATATATTAGGTTTTCCATTACCTGTACCAAACACTGTTGAATATTCTAAAGTAGCCAAATCATTATGGAATTTTGTAATAAATTGTCCACTGTTTGGAGTGTTATATGCTGCATTATATATTAAAGTATTTCCTGAAGCTTTTGTTTGCCCTGTTATATATACATTTTCATCATGGTCGAGGCGTACAAAATATGCTTGATCGTAAACATCTGACCCAAAAAAAGTTGATTTCAAAATGTTTTGACCATTATGGCTTATTTCAGTTAAAAAAGCATCAGTATTGCCTCCATTAAAATTTTCGTTATAAACTCCTGAGGTAGTAGGGAAGTTATCAGATACAGTTCCTCCTGCTACGTACACGTTGTAATGGCTGTCGAAGTCTATTGAATATGCTGCATCGTCTTTTGTTCCACCTAAATAAGAACTCCACCATAGCCCAGATAAATCGCTATTAATTTTTAATACAACACCATCTTGTCCACCAAAATTATTTGGTTGAAATGCATTTAATGTAGGAAAATCGTCGGAAAATGTTGTTGATGCAATATAAATATCATTTTTATCATCAACAATAACCTCACCTCTTGCACCATCGGCATAATTAGCATAAAGGCTATCATTTCCAAACATTAAAACAGTACTATTACTGTTCATATATGGTTTGTAATTTAGGCCATCATTTTTACTACCCCCAATAAATGTTGAAGCTAAAAGTTGGCTTCCGTCTTCGCTAAGCTTCGATACAAACATATCAATACCATAAGAAAAGTGTACAACATTATCGTACGATAAGCCTGGTCCCCCCTTAAAATCATGTTGAAATGCATTTTGTGTTACAGGAAAATCGTTTGAACCAGTAGTTCCTAATATTATTAATTCATCAAATGAATTAACAACTAAACTATGTGGCATTTCTTCGCTACTTTTACCTCCTAAATGTGTTGCCCATAATCGTTGAGTTCCATCATCGCTATATTTAATAATTGCAACATCCCAACCCAAATATGTTATTCCTCCTGTTGAATAAGATTCTCCTCCTTGAAGATCATATTGATAAGAACCAATAGTTGCTGGATAACCAGGATTAGAAACAATACCACCTGAATAAACACTCCCTTTACTGTCGAAAGTAGCTGTAAAACCCCAATTATCTGATGTTGAACCAGAGTAGGTAGCAAATATTAATGCAGGGTCAATTATAAGTTTTTCATTTTTATTGTACTTTCCTATTTTAAATTTAACGACTCCATCTTTCAAAGAATATGATGATTTTATTTCTACTTTTTCCCCTTCTATAATTTGATAAGTATATGGTTTAAGTTCAATAATATCATACAACGATGTTTTTAAAATTAATTTTCCGTTTTTTAGAGAAATACCATCTACACCTTCATAAAAAACATTTATTAAATTAGGATCTGCTCCAGCTTTTACTTCGTAATCGTATTTAATACCTGCATTATTGGTATTTACAATTATATCAATACCATTATAAATATTTTTATAAACAATTTTTTGATACGAATATACATAACTTGCCCAATTATCTTTTTTACCTATAAAAAAATTATCATAATCAGTTGATTTGTCATATTTGGTAATTCTAATATTGTTATTACAGTTTAAAAACTTCATTTTGTAAGAATGGGCTCTAACTATATTTGATACTCTTGATACTCCATGATGTGCTTTTGATATTGGTAAATCATCAGGATTAATTATATTATAAGTAAATAAATCTTTTTCAAAATAAATTTGAGCAAACTGAAAATCAGCTTTAAACTCTACATTTTTAGGCCATTGTCCTTTGTTTTCAGTGAATTTTATTTGTGAGAACAAAAATTGGCTTGTTAATAATAGCAATAAAAATATATAGGTGTATCGTTTCAATCTCTCAATTTAATGTATATAGACTATAAAAATACAAAAAATCGTTGTCTAAAACATTATTTTATATAATATTTTTTGTTTTGTTCATTAATTTCTAATTTTACGATTATGAGATATAAGGAAATAAATAATCAGCTTTTTGTTAAAAATAGAAATAAACTATCTAATTTAATGAAAGATAATTCTGTTTCAATAGTTTTTTCGGCACAAGAAATGCATCGTAATGGTGATCAGAATTTTAACTACAGACAAAATTCAGATTTTTTTTATTTAACTGGAGTTGAGCAAGAGCATTCTGTTTTAACAATAGCTAAAATTAATGGTAAAATTAAAGAAACTTTATTTATTCTAAAACCTGATAAAAAAACAGAAATTTGGGAAGGTAAAAAGCTCACAAAACAAAATGCTATTGATATTTCGGGTATTGAAAAAATTGTTTGGAATGATAAATTAGATTCTTCAATTATTAATATTATTGAAAATACTCAAAATATTTATTTTCAAAAAGATTTTAAAGACGAGAGAATTAAAAATTTAAAGAAAATAGTGTTTAAGCACAAAAAAACAATAAAATATTTAAATGTTGTTAATGAAATTACAAAACTTAGATTAATTAAAGAACCCGAGGAAATAGAACTTGTTAAGGAAGCAGTAGAAATTACTCGTAAGGCTTATATACAGGTGCTTAAAACTATAAAGCCAAATAAAAAAGAATACGAAATTGAAGCCGAAATAACATATAATTTTATTAAAAATGCTGCTGGCGACCATGCTTATGCACCTATTGTTGCCACAGGTAAAAATGCATGTTCGCTTCATTATGTTAAAAATGATGATTTAATAAAAAATGGAGAGCTAGTTCTTATGGATTTTGGTGCTGAGTATGCTAATTATGCGGCTGATTTATCTAGAACAATTCCTGCAAACGGTACATTTACTAAACGACAAAAACAATTATATAATGCCGTTTTAGATGTACAAAAACGGGCAATAAAACTATATGTTCCAGGAAATACAATAAACAATATTAATGAGGAAGTAATGGACATGATGGAAAATAAAATGATTGAGTTAGGTCTTTTTTCGGAAAAAGATGTAGAAAATCAGAATCCTGATAAACCATTATTTTTCAAATATTTTATGCACGGAACCTCACATTTTATGGGATTAGATGTTCATGATGTTGGAACAAAAGATACTTCATTTAAAGAAAATATGATTTTAACCTGCGAACCGGGTATTTATATTGAAGAAGAGGGTATTGGTATTAGAATTGAAAATGATATTATTGTAGCAAAAAAACCTATAGATTTAATGGCTGATTTTCCTCGTGAGATTGACGAAATTGAGAAATTAATGAAAAAAGATAATGAAAAATGAAAAAACTAATATATTTATTAGCTGCAATATTTTTTACAACAACTGCATTTACACAGGAAAGTGAAAGCAATTTGAGCAAAGGTGTAGCTCTTGGTATTAGCTTTAATAGCTACACAAATACCGACGGAGGAATAGTACTAAATGCTCAGTCACCAATTTTTGCAAAACTTTTAAAAATAGATTTTTCGGGCGGAATGGTTTTTATAAATATGATTCCTAAAGCTGGTACTGAATACAGAACATTTAATGCATATCCACTAACACTTGGTATGTCGGGTTCAGTTGATTACAAAAATATTGTAAGAGGTAGTTTTGGTATTGGAGGAGCAATGGTAGTATCTGACAAAAGAATTACTTCAGAATTATTTTATGCAATGTATTTTAAAATTAAAGCTGAAATTTTCTTAAGAAAAAACTTTTCAATATTTATTGAAAGTAATATTTTAGGTTTCGATTTTACAGCAGATGGTAGTACAGGCTTTAAGAACGACAATCCTGTACCATCGCCCAGATATATGGAAGGATTTAGTACAGGAATTGGGTTTAGTATTTATTTGAAATAATATTTTAGCCCAAAAATTGCTTTAGTATTTTGTTTCTAGAATTATGTCTCAATCGCTTTATCGCTTTTTCTTTTATTTGCCTAACTCTTTCTCTTGTAAGGTCAAGTTTTTCACCAATTTCTTCTAAAGTATGAGGTGTTTGTCCGTCGAGCCCATAATAATATTTAATAATATCGCCTTCTCTATATGTTAACGAACTTAACGCACGAGTAATTTCTTGCTGTAAAGATTCTAGCAATAACATATTATCAGGTTTAGGCGAATCGCTACTTTTTATTACATCGTATAAACTATTTTCTTCACCATCTTTTAAAGGTGCATCCATTGAAATATGTTTTCCAATACTTTGCAAAGCTTGTTTAACATCGCTTGGTGCAATATCTAATTCAAGAGCTATTTCATAAGCCGAAGGCTCTCTTTCAAATTCTTGCTCTAATCTTGAAAAAACTTTTGTAATTTTATTTAACGAACCTATTTTGTTTAAAGGTAATCTAACAATACGTGCCTGCTCAGCTAAAGATTGCAATATTGCTTGACGAATCCACCACACAGCATACGAAATAAATTTAAAACCTCTTGTTTCATCAAAGCGTTGAGCTGCCTTAATTAAACCAACATTGCCATCGTTAATTAAATCAGGTAAACTTATTCCTTGATTTTGATATTGTTTTGCTACAGAAACCACAAATCGTAAATTGGCTTTTACCATTTTATTTAATGCCTTACGGTCACCATCTTTAATACGCTTTGCCAATTCAACTTCTTCTTCGGCTGTTATTAAATCAACTTTGCTTATTTCATATAAATATTTATCTACTGATAATGATTCTCTATTTGTTACCTGTTTTGTGATTTTTAATTGTCTCATTCTTCTAATTTATTTTGTACATGATGATTATACGGCAAATATCAATAATTGTTTCAGCTAGAAACTAACTAAACTTATGATTTTTATTATTATTATTAATTTTTCTTACATTTTCTTTTGAAATTTAGTTCAATTTATTTAATATTGCATTCAATTGCATTTCGCGATTAAATCTTTCAAATAATTTTATTATTGACAGAAAATCTTTATAACATTATAAATAAAAAAATCACATATTAAATATTATGTACGATATTCTCAAGTTGAATAAAATGCTTTTAGCAGAGCTAAAGGAAATTGCTAAAAGTTTAGGTATTAAAAAAATAGAATCTTTTAAAAAGAAAGATTTAATATATAAAATACTAGATGAACAAGCAGTAGAGGAATCAAAAAAGAGTACGCCTCAGGTTAAGAAAACAATAAAACCTAAACTTGTTAAAAAACGAGTTGTCGACACATCAACCGATGATGAAAAAAAGGAGATTAAAAAACGTCCTAGAATACGAAAACAAGAAAAAATTGAGATACCAAAAGAACTTCCAAAAGAAGAAGCCGAAACTCCAATTAATATTGAAGAACCTATAAAAGCACCTATAAAAGCACCTATAAAAGCACCTGAAAAAGCATCTGAAAAAGCATCTGCAAAAGCACCTGCAAAAAGAAAAGAGCCAATCAAGAAAGAAGAAACAGCAAAAAATATACAAGGAACTATTCCTTTTAAAAAGGAAAATAAAGACCAAAGTAATAATACTAATCAGCGAAACGTACCTAGGAATAAAAGAGAATCTGATTTTAAAGGTGTTATACAAGCAACAGGAGTATTAGAAATAGTGCAAGATGGATATGGTTTTTTACGTTCTTCTGATTTTAATTATTTAAATTCGCCTGATGATATTTATGTATCACAATCGCAAATAAAATTATTTGGGCTTAAAACAGGTGATACTATTACAGGCGATATTCGTCCTCCAAAAGAAGGCGAAAAATATTTTCCTTTAGTAAAGGTTGATATTATAAACGGTTTAACACCAACACAATTAAGAGATAGAATACCATTTGATTATTTAACTCCACTTTTTCCTGATGAAAAATTTGAACTTACAGGAAATGGTAAAAGTTCATTATCAACAAGAATTATTGATTTATTTGCTCCAATTGGTAAAGGTCAAAGAGGTTTAATTGTGGCTCAGCCAAAAACAGGTAAAACTGTTCTTTTGCAAGAAATTGCAAATGCAATTGCTGCTAATCACCCTGAGGTTTATTTAATTATTTTATTAATAGACGAGCGTCCTGAGGAGGTTACTGAAATGGCAAGAAATGTTAATGCGGAAGTTATTTCATCTACTTTTGATGAGCCTGCTGATAGACATGTAAAAGTTGCAAACATTGTTTTAGAGAAATCTAAAAGGTTAGTTGAATCTGGTCATGATGTAGTAATTTTATTAGATTCTATTACTCGTTTAGCTCGTGCTTATAATACTGTTTCGCCAGCAAGTGGAAAAGTATTATCTGGTGGTGTAGATGCGAATGCTCTACATAAACCAAAACGCTTTTTTGGTGCTGCTAGAAATATCGAAAATGGTGGTTCTTTAACAATTATTTCAACGGCTTTAACCGAAACAGGTTCTAAAATGGACGAAGTAATTTTTGAAGAATTTAAAGGTACTGGTAATATGGAGCTTCAACTTGATAGAAAACTATCTAATAAACGAATTTGGCCTGCTGTTGATATTACAATGTCGAGTACTCGTAGAGAAGATTTATTAATGGATCCTGAAATGCTTAATAGAATGTGGGTGTTACGTAAATTCCTTGCTGATATGAATCCTGAAGAAGCAATGAATTTCCTTAAAGATAGAATGCTTAGAACAAGAAGTAACGAAGAGTTTCTTATTACAATGAATGGGTAACTTTTATAAAAAAAAGAGTAGATATAATCAAATCACATAGCTTTTTGGTTTTTCTACTTTTTCTTTTTCCATTTTTATTTGCTTAAAATTGTAAGCACAATAAGCTATGCTTACAATTTTAAACTCTAAAAAAGAAAAAATAAACCCGTATAAATTCCCTAAAATCTAAATGGATTGAGTATATCCCAAAAATCTAAATGAATTGAGTATACTTAATAAATAATAAACCTAATTAGTGCATTAGTACATGCGGAAATATTCTATAAAGAATTAATTCTTAAACATTTCTAATTGCAATGCTATTTTTTCTTTAAGCTTTTCTCTAGGAATAATATAATCTAAAAATCCGTGTTCTAAAACAAACTCTGAACGTTGGAAACCTTCGGGTAAATCTTTACCAATAGTTTCTTTAACAACACGAGGACCTGCAAAACCTATTAATGCACCAGGCTCAGCAAAGTTTACATCGCCAAGCATTGCAAAGCTTGCGGTAACACCTCCAGTAGTGGGGTCTGTTAAAAACGATAAATATGGTAGTTTTGCATCGGCAAGTTGCGAAAGTTTAGCCGAAGTTTTGGCCATTTGCATTAATGAAATAGCCGCTTCCATCATTCTAGCACCACCTGATTTTGAAATTATCATAAAAGGTAATTTCTTATCAATACAATAATCTATAGATTTTGCTATTTTTTCGCCAACAACTGAGCCCATTGAACCTCCAATAAACTCAAAATTCATTGATGCAATAACAATTTCGTTACCATTAACTTTTCCGACAACGGTTGTAATAGCATCTTTTAAACCTGTTTTTTTCATTACAGCTTCAAGTCTATCGGTATATTTTTTTGTGTCGGTAAATTCTAGAGGGTCGCCTGAGGTAATTTTCGTATTTAACTCTTTATATTCATTATTATCAAAAAGTATTTCGAAATACTTTTTTGAGTTTATACGTTCGTGATAACCGCATTCGCAAACATGAAGGTTTGCTTCGTGGTCATCCATAGAAATAACTTGTTTACAAGTAGGACATTTAAACCATAATCCTTCTTTTATTTCTTTTTTATCTTTGGTGTCTGTGTTAATTCCTTTTTTAAGTCTGTTAAACCACTTCATACTAATAATATAAGTTATTAAAAAAGTCTGCTTTTGCAGATTTAGTTATAATCGCAAAGTTATAATAATAATTTAAAATGCAATATTTTTTAGTTCATAAAGTATAAACTTTGTAAATGTAAATTGTATTTGTATAAAAACGAAAGAGGAAATTTATTAATAAATTTCCTCTTTCGTTTATGTTTCAGTTGATTAAAGTTTAGTTCTTTTTAAATAATTTAATTTTAGATGCTTTTTCAATTAAGAATCTAAAACCATCAAAAACCAAAAATAAGTAAAGAATAAAAGAGGTAAACCAAATAAATAATACATTATACTGTAATGTAGGAATAAGCATACCTGCAAAACGTTTTACTGGTGCATAAAAATGTGCACGTCCCCAGTTGTTTGAAGGATATCTAAAAATTGGGTCAACCATTTGTATTAATTCATTATCAGTTTCTTTAATACGTTCTAGTTCTTGGCTATTTTTAAGCATTTGTTCAAGAGCAATATTATTATTGTCTTCTTTTAGCTTAATTAAAGCTTCTTGGCTACCTAAAGCTTCAACTAACTTATTGTTTATTTTATCTGCTTCTGAGGCGGCTTTTGCACGCTTTTTAGTGTAAATTTTCTTTAAGCGTTTTAAGAATTTCTCAGCTTTTTCGGCTATTCTGTTGTTAAATTTATCGTAAGTAATTTTGTTAACTCCTTTAAATTTAATTTTTGAACGATTTTCTAATTTAACTATTTCATTTCTTAAAATTCTTAGATTTTTTTCTGTTTTTTCTTTCAACGAATCAGTTTGTAAATCGTTTAAAATAATATTTATTTTAGTTTCTAATTCAGGAATTAATGCACTGTAAAGAAAGCCATATTCACTTTTCTTTTTATCAGTCATGTAAAAATTACGTTCGTAATCGTTGTTAATAAATTGTGATACAGCGAGAGCTTCGTATGCCCAACGCGATGTCATCATATCGCCAACCAATGGTACGTAATTTACTGATGCAATATTTTTGTGTAATTTATCAAATTTTACAATTGTTCCACTTAATAGTAGTTGGGGTACTAAAATAAAAGGTATTAATATATAAATGGTTACAACCGAATTTAATGCAGATGAGATATTCAATCCAAGAATATTTGCAAACGAGAATGTTGAGAAAAGTACAAGCCAGAAACTAAATGTCATATCTTGAACTCCTAAAATAAAGTTACCTATAAGTACAAAGCTAATAGTTTGTATTGCTGATATGGCTAACATTATAAGTACCTTAGAATTTATATAACTAAATCTACTTAAGTTCAAGAACGATTCTCGTTGAAGTATTTTTCTATCTTTTATTATTTCTTCGGCACTTACTGTCATTCCTAAAAATAATGAAACAACAACAGCCATAAACATATAGCCTGGTAAGTTCTGGTTTTCGCTAAACATATATACATCGCCTGCAATATATTTTGTGAAATATCCTAAAATAACGGCTAGTACAGGAGCTTCAAAGAAAGTTAAGCCAACATATTGTTTGTTTGTAAGTTTAGATAGTATATCACGCTTTATGTAAATTAAAAACTGAGTAAGTTTACTAGGTATTTTAAAATTATTCTCAGGTAATTCTTCTTTTACAATAGGCTCGGTAATTTCTTTATCTAGTTTTTCTCTGTAATGTGTGTACCATTCTGATGATTTTGTTTTTCTTTCGCGGGTAAGTTTTCCATATTCATCAACAACTCGTGTTTCAATAATTTGAAGAACTTGCTCTGGATTTACATTACCACAAGTCTGACACTCACTTTCTTCGGCGTTTGCATAACTGCTAAGGCGTTTAAAGTAAACAATTGCATCAACAGGATTGCCAAAATATATTGGGTGTCCACCTCTGTCCATCAACAACAGTTTGTCAAACATTTTATAAATATCTGATGATGGTTGATGAATATTTACAATAACTAACTTGCCCTTAAGTGTTTGCTCTTTAAGTAAATCCATTACCATTTCAGAGTCCATCGATGAAAGTCCAGATGTAGGCTCATCAACAAACATTACCGATGGTTCTCGAATAAGTTCGAGTGCAATATTTAATCGTTTACGCTGACCACCACTAATAAATTTATTAAGAGGGTCGCCAACTTTAAGGTCTTTTATTTCAAATAAATCTAATTCGTGTAAAACTCTATGTGCTTCTTCTTTTATTTGCTCGTCGTTTAGCTTTTTGAAACAAAGTTTTGCACTATAAAAAAGATTCTGATATACTGTTAATTCTTCAATAAGAAGGTCGTCTTGAGGTATAAACCCAATAACACCTTCAAGTGCTTCTGGCTCGGTATATACATTATATCCATTTATTAATACAGATCCACGCTGGGGTTGAAGTTTGCCATTAAATACATTTAATAATGTAGATTTACCTGCACCGCTACCGCCCATAACGCCAATAAGTTCACCTCCTTCAGCATGGAAGTTAAATTCTTGAATTCCGTTAGGACTGTTTTTAAATTTAAAATCTACTTTACGTGCTTCAAAAATAACTCTTTGTTGTGTTTTCGATGCTAAGAATCTATTCATTACATCGCTATAATAAATAGGTAGTACTTTCGGACTTCTTATTGATGCACCTTTGTCGAAAATATAACCCCAGTTTGGTTTTATATGATGACCATTCATTGCTAATTGGTCGGTTCCTTCGTATCGTAAAACGAATGTGTTTGTCGATGGTATTTGTAGTATTAGTGCTTGTCCATCAATGCGTTCGTTGTATATGTGTTTAGAGTCGTATTTTTTGAAATTCTTTGTTGAATTGATAAATAAAAGTTTATCTTTTTCAACAACATTATCTAATTCGTTAAATAAAAATGCTTTTGCATTTAAGAAATCGTTTTTCGGGATATTAAAAATATCAGCAACAGTTTCTAAGAAATCGATAACATTATCATCATGATTTTTGTTAAAACTAACAAATTCTATTAGTTGTAATATTACTAAAATTTTCTGTTCTTGGCGTAGTTCTTCGTTAACTTGCTCGCAAATAACAAGAACTTTTACTGAACCAGATGAAAGCTTACGCTTAGCTTTTTTCTTGTTACTTTTATTATAAAAGTCGTCAAAAATTGTTAGGTATTCGTTTATTAAATCTTGACTAAGTTGCTTTTTTAAGTATGATTCAACAATATTTCTACCTTGTTCTTCATCACTATCGTCATCTTTGTTAAAAATTGCTATTAATGCAAATAGTTGCATTAGTGCTTTAAGTATCGATTCGCTCATTGTTTTTATTTTTTAATCGCACTAAATTAATATTTTATAGTAAGTTTTTGTAATTTTTACAATCTAATTTTAAATACTTTTAAACAGTTTTTATAATTTGTTTGTAAATAGAGTCGTTTATTTTTCATAAATTTATCGAAAATATTTTTTATGAAATTTCCATCAATTAGTTCTATTACTAGTACTGCCTTATCTTCATTAAAACGATTCCCGTTTGCAATAGTATTAACAATTTTTTCGTCTATTGTTGCAATTTATATTGTTGAGCAAAAAGATTTTGATTTAAGGAATAATATTTTAACAAATTTTATTTTCGCATCTTTTATTACTTTTCCTTTTTTTATATCAGTAAAGTTAATTGCAGAAAGTTTTATTAAAAATAAACTGGTTCAGCATTTGCTTAGTTTGTTGCCAATTACCTTTTTATTTTTTTACACTTTTTGGTTGCCCGAAACAGCTAAACTAAACGACTATTATATAATTATTTCATTAATATTAATTTTAATATTTCATTTGTCGGTTTCGTTTGCACCGTTTTTACGGAAAACTAAGTACAACATTTTTTGGCAGTTTAATAACTATTTATTTCAACGATTTTTAGTTTCTGGGTTGTTTTCAGTTGTGCTTTATGCAGGATTGTCAATAGCATTATTATCTTTTAATGCTTTGTTTGATTTTAATGTTGATAGTAATTTGTATTTAGAACTATTGATAATAATTGTAGGTATTTTTAGTACCTGGTTTTTCTTATCAGGTGTACCAAAAAATATTGAAAGTTTAGAGTACGATATTTTTTATCCAAAAGGACTTAAAATATTTACTCAGTTTGTTTTGCTTCCAATTGTATTGATATATTTATTGATTTTGTATTCTTATATTGTAAAAATTGTAGCACAAGGAGAGTGGCCTATTGGTTGGGTTTCCTACTTAGTATTAGGTTTTTCTACAACGGGTATTTTTTCATTATTATTGATTTATCCTCTTCAGTTTAAGAAAGAAAATATATTTATTTACAAATTTTCGAAATGGTTTTACTTTGCAATTTTTCCATTAATTATTCTGTTATTTATGGCAATTAATGTTAGGATTAGTGATTATGGAATTACCGAAAATCGCTATTTTGTATTGGCTTTAGCAACATGGCTTACATTTATTAGTGTTTATTTACTTATAACTAAACAACGAAATATTAAAATTATTCCTATTTCGCTATCAATAATTGCCATTATCTCAATAATTGGACCTTTTAGTGCGTTTAATATTTCTAAAAATTCGCAGTTTAACAGATTAAAAACAATTCTTACCGAAAATAAAATCATTAAAGATGGCAGAGTCGTAAAAGCTGATAAAAAAATTGATTTTGAAACAAGTAAAGATATAAGTTCAATAGTAAGTTATATTGTAAATATGCATGGACATAGCGTATTACAACCATTATTTACTCAAAATTTAGATTCAATGTTTGTTGATACGGTAAGATATTATGATAAGGATATGAAAATAACTGAATTAATGGGTGTTGAATATATATCACATTGGAATAGGGTAGACGTAGATACGAAATACTATTATTTTAATGTAGATTATAACGATAATCAGAATCCTGTTAATATTTCTGATTATGATTATTATTTTTTATTTGATAACTATTTTGGTGATACAAAAAATGAGAAAATTGTTAATATTCAGAACATTAAATTTGCATCAGAGAATGGATATAATTATTATATTTTAGATGATAATGGTAATAAATTGCTTGAAATAAATACCTTAAACTTTTGGCAACAAAAGATGAAAAAATATAATTCAACAAGTACTTTATCAAAAGATGAACTTAGTTTTAAGGCACAGAACGATTCAATATCTGTAATGTTATTATTTAATAGTTTTAATTTAAACAAAACAGATAGTAATAATATTGTTGTGTCAAATGCTAGTCTTGATGTGTTTGTTAAAACTGAGTAACAACCTTACGTAATGCAACTAATTTTGTAAGCAAATCTTCAAGGTAATCGAGTTTTAGCATATTTGCTCCGTCCGATTTTGCAAGGGCTGGATTTGGGTGCGTTTCTAAAAAAATACCATCAACACCTGTTGCAATACCTGCTTTACCTATTGTTTCAATTAAATCGGGGCGACCACCAGTTACACCACTTGTTTGATTTGGTTGTTGTAGCGAGTGAGTAATATCTAAAATTACAGGAAAGCCTGTTTTCTGCATTTCGGGTATCGAGCGGTAATCAACAATAATATCGCCATATCCAAACATTGTTCCACGGTCGGTAAGCATTATGTTATTATTTCCAGATTCAACAATTTTTTGTGTCGCAAATTTCATCGATTCAGGTGCTAAAAACTGACCTTTTTTTACATTTACAACTTTTCCTGTTTTGGCAGCAGCCACTAAAATATCGGTCTGACGGCATAAAAAAGCAGGTATTTGTAGTATGTCGACATATTTTGCAGCTAATTCAGCTTCCTCTGCTGAGTGAATATCTGTTACAACCGGAACTTTTAGTTTTTCGCTAACTTCTTTTAAAATTTCTAAACCCTCAATATCACCAATACCCGTAAAACTATCTAAACGTGAGCGATTTGCTTTGCGGTACGATGCTTTAAAAATAAAAGGTATCTCAAGTTTGTTAGTAATTTCTTGAACTTTTTCTGCTATTTCAAAAACTACATCTTTACCTTCTATAACACAAGGACCTGCAAGTAAAAAGAAATTGTTTTTATTGGTGTATTTTATGTTCTTTATTGAGTTTATCATCTTGTTAATTTTTGCTCAAAATTACATAAAATATTTGTATTTATTCACTCATGTTTTGAAGGAATAGAGGTGTTAATATGATATATACTCAAACCACATAGCTTTTCGGGTTTTCTACTTTTTCTTTTTCCATTTTTATTTATTTAAAATAGTAAGCGTAACAAGCTATGCTTAAAATTTTAAACTCTAAAAA
>Ga0256827_10000154_pt1 | contig 38345 bp, 42 predicted proteins | sample CV84metaG_FD_185977 | JGI IMG/M metagenome (GOLD analysis project Ga0256827, IMG submission 185977) | Hydrothermal vent microbial communities from East Pacific Rise, Pacific Ocean - CV84 | ecosystem: Environmental > Aquatic > Marine > Hydrothermal vents | place: Pacific Ocean: East Pacific Rise... | reverse complement strand
ATCTTTAGTCACTTTCACTCAACTAGGACTTGACAAAGAGGCACTCAATGTTGTATAATACTACTAAGCATTTAAAATGCATACTATAAATTTAAACAAAGGAGGTCAGTTTATGAGTCAAGAAGAGAGTACTAGTAAAGTACAACTTGATGAGTCTACGGAAGAAGAAGTTCTTGAAGAGGAGCAATCTGAAACTATAGATGCTAATTCAACAGACCCTTTAGATGTTGCACTTAGCGAAGCAGCAGAGTATAAAGATAAATATTTAAGAGCTCACGCTGATTTTGAAAATTCAAAAAAGCGTTTAGAGAAAGATAAAATGAATGCTGTGTCTTATGCAAATGAAAGTTTTGCTAAAGATATTTTAGCTGTTATGGACTCTTTTGAAAATGCTATCTCTTCTATGGATAGTGCAGAGGATGATAATTCATCAGAAGTACTTGAAAAGATGAAAGAGGGGGTAAATTTAACTTTTACACAACTCAAAAAAATACTTGAAAAGAATCATATAAAAGAGATTGAGTGTGATGGTGAGTTTAATCCTGAAGTACATCAAGCTATTATGCAAATTGAGAGTGATGAGCATGAGTGTGGCGATGTAGTTCAAGTTATGCAAAAAGGTTATACTATTAAAGATAGAGTGTTGCGTCCAGCAATGGTTTCTACTTGTAAATAGTAATTATAAAAATAGATAAAATATAAAGGAATAATATGAGTAAAGTATTAGGAATAGATTTAGGTACAACAAACTCTGCAATGTCAGTATTTACAAATGGTGAAGCAGTTATTATAGCAAACAAAGAGGGTAAAAATACAACTCCGTCTATTGTAGCATTTACAGATAAGGGAGAAGTTTTAGTTGGAGAGTCTGCAAAAAGACAAGCAGTTACTAACCCTGAAAAAACTATCTACTCTATTAAGAGAATTATGGGTCTTATGTGTAATGAGCCTAAAGCTTCAGAAGCTAAAGATAGACTACCTTACCATGTAATAGATAGAAATGGTGCATGTGCTATTGAGGTAGCTGAAAAAACATATACTCCACAAGAGATCTCTGCAAAAGTTCTTATGAAGATGAAAGAAGATGCAGAGGCTTACTTAGGTGAGACTGTTACAGATGCTGTTATTACTGTACCTGCTTACTTTAATGATGCACAAAGAAAAGCAACAAAAGAGGCAGGAACTATAGCAGGTCTTAATGTTCTTAGAATAATCAATGAGCCAACTTCTGCAGCACTTGCTTATGGATTAGATAAAAAAGATGCAGAGCAAATAGTTGTTTACGATCTTGGTGGTGGTACATTTGATGTTACAGCACTAGAGACTGGTGATGGTGTTGTTGAAGTACTTGCAACTGGTGGTGATGCATTCCTTGGTGGTGATGATTTTGATAATAGAGTTATTGATTTTGTAGCTGATGAGTTTAAAGCTGATACAGGCATAGATATTAAAGCTGATGTTATGGCACTTCAAAGAGTTAAAGATGCAGCTGAAAATGCTAAAAAAGAACTTTCATCTTCAACAGAAACTGAAATAAATCTACCATTTATTACAGCTGATGCTAGTGGACCTAAACACCTTGTAACTAAAATTACAAGAGCAAAATTTGAGTCATTGGTTTCTGATCTTGTAGATAGCACTATTAAGACTATTGAGTCTGTTCTTAGTGATGCAGATTTAAGTAAAAATGACATTAAAGAAGTTGTTATGGTTGGTGGTTCTACTAGAGTACCATTGGTACAAGAGAAGGTGCAAGCATACTTCTCAAAAGAGCTTAACAAATCTGTAAATCCAGATGAAGTTGTTGCTTTAGGTGCTGCTATTCAAGGTGGTGTACTAGCAGGTGATGTTAAAGATGTATTACTTCTTGATGTTACTCCATTAAGTCTTGGTATTGAAACTTTAGGTGGTGTTACAACTAAAGTAATTGAGAAGGGTACAACTATACCTGCTAAAAAGTCACAAGTATTCTCAACAGCTGAAGATAATCAACCAGCAGTAAGCATCCATGTACTTCAAGGTGAGAGAGAGTTCTCTAAAGATAACAAATCATTAGGTATGTTTGAACTAAGAGATATTCCAGCAGCTCCAAGAGGTGTACCACAAATTGAAGTTACATTTGATATTGATGCAAATGGTATCTTAACTGTTACTGCTTCAGATAAAGGGACAGGTAAATCACAAGATATTAAGATTACTGGTTCGTCTGGACTTTCAGATGAAGAGATAGAAAAAATGGTACAAGATGCAGAAGCTCATAAAGCTGACGATGAGGCTAGAAAAGAAGTTGTAGAAGCTAGAAATCAAGCAGATGCATTAGTACATCAAACTAGAAAATCACTTACAGATGTTGGTGAAAATTTTGATGCTTCTGAAAAAGAGGGTATTGAAGCTGCAATAACAGACCTAGAGGCTACACTTAAAGATGACTCTGCTTCAAAAGAGCAGATAGAAGAGAAGGTAAAAGTTCTTACAGAAAAATCACATAAGTTAGCAGAAGCTATATATGCTAAGGAACAAGGTGGTGAAGCTGGTGCAAATCCACAAGGTGGAGCAAAAAAAGCTGATGATGACGATGTTATTGATGCTGAAGTAGAGTAGTACTTACTATTATTACAAACATAATTTTGGGTTCTTAACCCAAAATTAAAATAGTTTTAAAAATCTAATCCAAACAATAACTTAGCAGTCTGTTTATTATTACCTACTGTTGGGTCTGGATTGGAGTCATTAACATATCCTAAAGCTAGTTTAACAGAAAAAAATTCAAAAAGAGGTATTTTAAAATTTAAGTTTGCTCTAGTTAACCAATCTTTATGTGGATTTTTTAAACTAGGATAAGACATAATAAAACCATCTGTTATTAGAGTATCAATTATAGCTATATCATTCATCTCATATTTTGCTCTTAGTACAAATGCAGGAGCTAAAAAATTTTTATCGGCATATTTATTATCAGTATATGAAGTTTTAACATATCCTAATCCTATTGATGGTTCTATCCATCCATATTTCTCAGATTGAAATCTATAACCATATCCAGCTGATGGCACATATCTACTATCTATATGACTTGGTCTATCATAATCTGCCATAAAAGTACTATACCAAAATTGATTACTTTTAAAATGATTTTTATATGTTAATATTCCAACTAACTCATCAGTATAGTCATATTTTGGTTTTGTCTCTGTCTCTCTTGTTTCATATTCATAGTCTATTAATAATGATAATTCATGCTCTGCTTGTTTATGTTTTAAATCTAATACTATATCTATACTTCTTTTTTCTGTAGTACCTTTTTCTAAATTAAATCCTATATTTACACTACCTTTAGTATATGGGAATTTATTACGAACTATATTTTCAAAAGAGTCATCATCAATAACAGACATTACAAAATTGTCTATATCTCTTATTTTGACAGTTCTTAAATTACCATTTTTCTCTATAATTTTTAAGTATTTATTATCTTCAATATCAATAATTTTACCTATTATATCTATTCTATTATAGGAGACATGATAATTATAATTAGTTTTTATAGAACTAATATCTTTATAGGCAAAACTACTTAATCCGTCACTATATTGAAGTCTAAATGATAGTTTTTCAGAACCTATCTTAACAATTTTACCATATAGAGTCATATTATGTACCACTATAGTATCTTTTGTAATTTCTGTTTTTGTTAATTTATTTATATTACCACCAGCAATTATGGTTAATGGTAGTAAGAAAATTAAATAATATTTATATAGTTTCATAAACATTTTAAGCCTTAGATTTTAAATAGATTAATTACTAATCATAATAAAAATTATATCTTATTGTATATTTGTTTTGGGTGTATATGTAAGCTGTATTTAAGTGATTTTATACGACTATACACCGATTATCATTGATATAAAATATAAGGAGTTATTATGAATATTATACCAACAGATGAAGAACATGAGGTTAAAAATATAGATATTATTGTTTCAAAAGGGGATGCAGAAGGTAATATAAAATATGCAAATCCAGTTTTTTTTAAACTAGCAGGGTATACCCAAAGTGAATTAATAGATAAGCCTCATTCTATTATAAGACATCCAGATATGCCAAAAATAATTTTTAAACATTTATGGGAAAATTTAAAACTTGGAAAAGATGTAAAAACATTTGTTAAAAATTTATCTAAAGATGGTGGATACTATTGGGTATTTGCCTATATCAGAGTAGCAAATAATCCAGATGGATCATTTAGAAACTATGTATCTACAAGAAAAAGTATGAGTTTAAATGCAAAACATATAATTGACTCTTTATATAAAAGTTTAGTTGAAGCAGAATCTTTAGGTGGTGTAGAAGAGTCTCAAAAAGTACTTGAAGCTTTTTTAGAAGAAAATGGTGGTAACTTAGATAGTTTTAATGATATAATGCAAAAATTACAAAATAGTTAAAAAAGGATACAATAATGATAGATTTTGAACAATCAATGAAAAAATTACGATCAGTTAGTGGTTATTTAGGTTCAGCAGTATTAAATTTTTCAGGTGAAACACTATATATTGATGAAGAGAATACATCCGTAGATATTGCATACTCTGCTAGTATTTTTAATGATGCTTTTAGAATGATTTCTGAATCTTCACTAGATGTTGGTTTTTCTGAAGCATCATCAGTTGAATCAAAGACAGAAGATGGACATATTTTTTTAATAAATAGTTCTGGTAGTAATGGTGGAGATAATTTTTCAAAAATTACAATATTTACAATATTTAGAGATGATGGAAATATAGGTCTTGGAAAAATGGTTATGGAAAAAACTGTGCATAGCATGTCTAAAGCTATGAATGATATATAGTTTATATATATTAAAAATTTAGGAGTTTACTATTAAAAAATTATATTTGATACGACATGCAAAATCAGATTGGAGTGATGGATCACTTAGTGATTTTGAAAGAGATTTAAGTAAAAGAGGGAATAAAGATCTTGAAACAATTAGCTCTTATTTAGCTTTGTCAAATATAAAACCTGATTTAATTCTTACTAGTATAGCATTACGATCACAGATCACAGCTGATAAGATATCAAAGAAAGTAGAATATAAAGGTAGAGTTCATTACCTAGACGAATTGTATAATTCAAGACCTAAAACACTTATTAATGTATTAAGTCTTCAAGATGATCAATACGAAAGTATATTTCTTATTGGTCATAATCCTGAAATAACAGAGCTTAGTAATATTTTAATTGAAGATAATATTAAAAAACTACCAACTTTATCTGTACTTGGTATAGAGTTAAATATTGATTCTTGGAGTGATATATCTTTATCTGAAGGTAGTATGAATTTTTTTATACAACCAAAACAATTTAAATATTATATGCCTACTAAAATGAAAGAGATGTTAGAAAATACTATATAGTAATTGACTATAAATTTATAATATAGCCAATTATTATTAAAAGCATAGAGTAGAAGGAGTTGTTACTCCCACTCTATAGTAGCTGGTGGTTTAGAAGATATATCGTAAACTACTCTATTTATGCCATCTATTTCATTTATAATTCTACGACTCATTCCTTCTAGCACATCATGAGGTACATGGGCAAATGTTGCTGTCATACCATCTACAGACTCAACCATTCTAATACAAACAGTATTATCGTAAGTTCTATTATCTCCCATTACACCAACTGATTGAACATTTAAAAGTACTGTAAATGCTTGCCATACTTTATCGTAATAACCAGTAGCCTTAAGTTCCTCTTGCATAATAGCATCTGACTCTCTTATGAGATGTAGACCCTCCTCTGTAACTGCACCCATAGTTCTAATTGCAAGACCTGGTCCAGGGAATGGATGTCTTCCTATCATATCTTTAGGTAGTCCAAGTTCTAACCCTAGTTTTCTAACTTCATCTTTAAATATTTCTCTTAGAGGTTCTACTAGTTCAAATGTCATCCAATCTGGTAATCCACCAACATTATGATGTGATTTAATAGTCTTAGATGGACCTTTAACAGAAACAGATTCAATAACATCAGTATATAGTGTACCTTGTGCTAAAAACTCAACATCTGTATGTTTTTTTGCCTCTTTATCAAATACTTCTATGAATTTTTCGCCTATAGCTTTTCTTTTTTTCTCAGGGTCTGATATACCTTCTAGTACACTCATAAACTCTTTTTTAGCATCTATAGTAATGAGAGGTATATCTAGCATTTTAAACATATTTTGTACATCTTCTACTTCATTCTTACGAAGTAGACCTTGATCAACAAATACACATATAAGTTGCTCTTTGGTTAAAGCTTCATTTAGCATAGCAGCCACAACAGAAGAGTCAACACCACCACTTACGCCACAAAGTACTTTTTTATTACCAACTTGTGTTTTAATAGCATCAATTTTTTCTTTTGCAAAGCTACCCATGTTCCAACTGCTACTACAACCACATATATGTTTAGCAAAATTTTTAAGCATAGTTACACCCTCTATTGAGTGATGTACCTCTGGATGAAATTGAAATGCGTAAACTTTTCTATTATCATCTGCTATAGCAGCATAAGGAGAGTTTTCAGATGTTCCTACTATATCAAAACCATCTGGTAACTTTTCTGCTTTATCTCCATGACTCATCCAAACAGTAGAATTATTTTTTATATCTTTAAAGATGATAGATTTACTCTCAACAGTTAATTTTGCTTTACCATATTCATGGTGATCTGCTGCTACAACTTCTCCACCAAAGTGTTGAGTAATTAATTGCATACCATAGCATACACCTAAGATTGGTAATCCTAAATCCCAAATACCATCATCTGGTTTGTAAGCATCTTTGGCATAAACAGATGCAGGACCACCTGAAAGTATGATTCCTTGTGGTTTTCTTGCTTTAATATCTTTAAGACTTTCACGGTATGGAACAACTTCTGTATAGACTCCACTTTCTCTAAGTTTTCTTGCTATTAGTTGTGTATATTGTGAACCAAAATCTAGTACTAAAATGGGTACTTGTTTCATATGTAGCTTCCTTGTATTTATATAAATAAATTTTATTTTATTAAAACTTATTTATATAAATTATAGAGTGTGACTAATTAAGATAGTCACACTAAAATTGAAATTTAGTGACCTGCACCTAATCCAAGCATTTGAAACTGAACATACCATATAGCTACAGAAACAATATATCCTATTAATATAGTCCAAGCATATTTCATATGTGAAGCAAAAGTATATATGCCATGCATTTTACCCATAACTCCAACACCAGCAGCAGAACCAAATGATATTAGTGAACCACCTACACCAGCTGTCATAGTAACAAGCATCCATTGTGCATGTGCATTAACACCCATATCTGGACTAGATTTTAGTACAGCAGACATTACAGGTACATTATCAACTATTGCAGATATGAAACCTACACCTATATTTACAGTTGTTGCACCAAATTGGCTATATAGAGCTGTAAAGTACTCTAAAAAACCTAGAAAGTGAAGTCCTCCAACAGCAGCTAAAATACCAAAGAAGAATAGTAGAGTATCATTTTCTATCTCTTTTATAAAAGCAAATACATTTATGCTATCTTCTTTAGCTCTCCCAATATTCATTTTGTATACATAGAGTTTTAAGACAGCTAAACCAAACATCATACCCCACATAGCAGGAAGATGTAATAGTTGATGTGATATTACAGCAGAAGCAATAGTAAATGCAAATAGACCAATAATGGTTTTACCACCTTTTTCTATCTCTATTTTTTCTTCACCTTCTACAAATGGTGGTTTACCATTTGGTACAAAACGACTTAGTAAAAATGCTGTAATACCCCAACCTGTTATTGCTGCAGGAAATAGGTATAGGAAGTCTACAAATTGACCTTTTCCATCTACCCATACCATAAGAGTTGTTATGTCTCCAAATGGACTCCAAGCACCACCAGCATTTGCAGCTACCACAACATTGATAGCAGATGGTACTAAGAATTCTTTATTGTTTTTATCTATAGTAATAAGTACGGTAGATAATATAAGAGCAGTAGTTAGGTTATCTGCTACAGGTGAGATGAAAAATGCTAAAAGACCAGTTACCCAAAATAGTTTGGAGTAGCTATATCCTTTTGATACGAGGTTATATCGTAAAGCAGAGAAAACTTTAAATTCAATCATTGCCTCTATATATGTCATAGCTACAAAGAGGAAGAAGAAAATTCCTGCAATCTCTACAATTAAAACTTCAATTTCATGGTGAAGATGGTTACCATCTAACCCATTTAGTGCATAATACACACCGATTAACATAAATATTAGCGTACCTGCAAAAAGTGCTGGTTTAGCTTTATTGATATGATACTTATCTTCTGTAGCAATAAAATAATATGCTATTATAAATATAGCTATTGAGAGTAATCCCACCCATGTTGTAGTTAAATCTAAATGTTGCATAGCTGTTTCAGCTGCCATATTTTCTCCTAATGTAAGTTTTTGGTCTAAATAGTCTATGTACCTATACATAAAATACTAATTGTTCTCTATATAGTGAGAACCTAGTGACTTAGTTCGTGCTAGTGTTGCTTCTACTATGGCAGAAGCTGTATTAAGACGGAGTTGAAGTAGTCTTCCTATATTACGATTTTTTATGTCATAAATAAAATTTTTTGCTTCAATCAAGCCTTTTTTTGTTCTAATTATACCTATATCATCCCACATAATACGACGAAGTTGTTGTTTGTAAACTTTATCATGCTCTTTGTGTAGAATATTACCATAATCCTGCTCAAAGGTAGGTGTAGTTAAGTTGATACTTTTTTTTGCTAAAAGATGATCTACAGCTCTTTTAGCAAAAACTACAGCTTCAAGTAGTGAATTGGATGCTAAACGGTTTGCTCCGTGTACACCTGTTCTTGCAGCTTCACCTATGACATAAAGTCCATCTATATTTTCTATGCAACCATTGCTATCACATTTTATGCCACCATTTGCGTAATGAAAAGCAGGGGATATAGGAACTTTGTCATTTGGTAAATCAAACCCTAAAGCTTCAAATGTTCTTGTAATATTTGGAAATCTTTTATGGAACTCTTCTTTTTTAAACATTGAAAAATCTAAAAAAACTTCTTTATTTGTTTTTCGTTTATAATCAAAAATTCCTCTTGCAACAATGTCACGAGATGCTAATTCACCTCTTTTATCATAATCAAATAAAAAGCGTTTACCATCTTCATCTACAACAAAAGCACCTTCACCTCTTAGTGCTTCAGTAAGTAGTAGTTTTCTAGCATAAGGTGTTTTTACAAAAACTGTAGGATGAAATTGCATAAACTCCATATCACAAAGTTCTATACCTTTTTCTACACAAATACCGTGTATATCTGCTGAGACAGTTCTTGAATTTGTATTTAGTTCATATAAAGATCCAATACCTCCTGATGCAATAATAACATCATCAGCATAGATAGTTGTTGGTTCATAGTTAACCATAGCTTTTACACCATAACATCTACCTTCTTCTATTAGTAAGTCATAAACTAGAGTATTTTTTTGTAGGTCGTGTCTATTTTTTACCATCATAAAGTAGTGCATATATCTACCAGTTGCGTCACCACCTGCATGTACTATGCGTTTTACAGAATGGGCAGCTTCTTTTGTATAGAGAATATTGCCTTTACTATCTTTATCGAATTCCATGCCCCTGTCTATAATATCTGAGGTAGTTTTAAGAGAAGTTTTTGACATTATCTCTACAGATTCTCTATTATTATGAAAAGCACCTGCTGCCATAGTATCTTGAACATGAATAGCAATATCATCTTCGTTTATGGCAGTTGACATTCCTCCTTGAGCATAAAAACTATTACACTCCCAAGGAATATCTTTGCAAACTACTAAAACTTTTTTACTTTTAGGTAAATTCATAGCAGCGTATAGTCCTGCAATACCAGCACCAATTATTAAAACATCATACTTTTTCACAAAAGACCTCTTTAGTTATTAACTATTTTTAACTTGTTTAACTGTTTTCGTATCTGGAACATATACAGGTTTTGTTTTATGTCCACATCCTGATAGTGCTATACAGCAAACAGATGCTATAATAAGTGTATGAAAAAAGTATCTATAATTTTGTCTCATCTTGCTAACCAACCTCAATTTAAATTTTTAAAACAGGAGAGTTGTAATAAAAAATATATATCACTTCTATCTGCAAAGTGGCAAAAGGCTATTGCCTTTATATATATTAGAGACAATACTCTATTTATTGCAGTTACTCATCCAGGTTTTAAAATGGAACTTAATTATAATAAATCTTTATTAATAAGCATATTAAAACAACTATCATCTTATGATAAGAGTTGTAAAAAGATGTCTGCTGACTCAGTTGTAGTCTTTCACTCTAAGTATAGAAGCATAGTTAAGGAAAAGAAGAAAGAACAAACTGTACCTTACTATAGTGAATTAGCTAGTGAAAATTTTGAAATAAAGAGTGATGATAGTGATTTAAGAGAGAAATTTAAAGAGATTAAAAAGAGCATTAAAGAGCAACTAACTCTATAAAAAAGAGAATAACTTAAAAATTACCTCTCTAAGTCATCTCTATCCCATCTTTTTGGGTCTAGGAATGTGTCGTCGTGTATATGTTTGAATGAGGCTTTAAACATTTTAAATATGTTTTTGTTTTCCCCCTCTAGTTTGGCTAACCACTCTTTTGTAGATGCTCTGGCATGTGGCATTTTTACATCTTTTAACATAGCTGGACAAGCTTCATCGCCTATGACTTGTAGGTTGTTATCGTTGGCAAATGCTCTTAGTTGTGTCTCTCTTGCTTGTATGAGTGGACGAATTAGGTGAAAACCTCTACTTGTTTTGTAGATTGGGGCTAATGCTCTTAGGCTACCGTTGTAGAACATGTTCATAAAAAAGCTCTCTACTGTATCATCAAAATGGTGTCCTAATGCTACTTTGTTGAAGCCACCCTCTTGAGCAAAAGTATATAACGCTCCTCTTCTCATTCTTGAAAAGTATGAACAGTAAGATGAGTTTTCTCTTATGGTGTCATGTGATATTTCAAATATATTGGTATCGTAGATAGTATGTTTTATATCATACTCTTCACAATGTTTTGTTAAAAATTCGTAGTGTTCATCTGGCATACCATACTTTATGGTACAAGCTTCAAACTCAAAGTTAAATGGAGCATGGCTCTGTATGTGTTTTAGTGCGTGGACTAATGCTAAAGAGTCTTTACCTCCACTTAGTCCTACTAGAACCTTGTCACCTTCTCCTATGAGTTTAAACTCAGCATTGGTTTTACCAATGACTTTTAAGAGTTTTTTACTTATTGGAATTCTTTTTATTTTTTGTCTATTTTTATTTTGCATAATATTATCTATAAGTGAATTTTCTTGCACTTTAGCTGTTTATTTCATCTATCATAGACAGTATGAAACTAGCAGACATTTTTGCTGAACTCTCTAAAAATTCATCAAAAGAGAAACTAGCATCCATATCAGCTGCATCTGATATGGCTCTTAGTATGAAAAAAGGAATCTCTAGTGATGAACATACAACAGCAACAGAAGCACCTTCCATCTCCAAAGCATGAGCCTTAAATGTTTCAGAGATCCAATCTTTTTTCTTAGGACAAGCTACAAATTGATCTCCAGTTGCTATGATACCTTCAACTAGTTTTAAATCTTTTGCTTTAGCAACCCCCTTAGCTATATTTCGTAAGTTAACATCTGTAGGTATACATACTTCACCCTCTGGTACATAACCATGAGGGTGTCCAAATGCTGTTATGTCAAGGTCGTGTTGGCATAGTCCATCTGCTATGATTAAGTCTCCTACATTAAGCTCCGGTGATACGGCACCTGCTACACCTGAAAATAGTAGTTTATCACAGTTAAACTTTTCTATGAGAATAGTAGCTGTAAGTGTTGCAAACACTTTTCCTATTTTGGAGTAGGCAACAACTACAGATTGACCATTATACTCACCCTCATAGTATTTATTTGCAGCATAAGTTGTCTCTTTTAAGTTATCTAATTTAGATATGATTGGTTCTATCTCTTCGGGCATTGCACCCATTATTGCTATTTTACTCATATTAACTAAGCTTTGTTATTTCATCAATAGCTATTTGTAGAGAGTCCATATCTGAGACTACAAAGTGAGGTTTTTTAGTTGCTCTTCTATTTAAACCTTTTAACACTCCACCATGACCAAACTCAATATAACAATCAACAGAGTCATCAAAGTTTGCTATAGATTGTTTATATAATACAGGAGATATAAGCTGTTTAGGCAGAAGTTCTAAAGCCTCTTTTTTAGTATTATAACCCTTAGCTGTTACATTTGAAATAACAGGTGCTTTAAATTCATCTTTTAGAGTAGTTTCTAATTTTTCAGATAGAGGAGTAACAGCTGATTGAAGTAGAGGACAGTGAGATGCTACAGACATATTTAAAAGCATAGCTCTTCTAGCTTTTGCCTCTTTTAAAATAGGTTCTAGCTTCTCTAGGTCAGGTTTTATACCTGCTATTACTATTTGCCCCTTTGCATTGTAGTTAACAGCCCAAACTTTCATGCCAGCATCTCTCTGCTCCTTACAAATGTTCTCTACAACATCATCTTCAAGACCTAATGCTACCATCATACCAACATCTTGACCACTACATGCTTCAGACATAAGTTTACCACGAAGATTTACAAGCTCTACAGCGTCTATGGCATCTAATGCACCAACAGCCACAAGTGCAGAAAATTCACCTAGTGAGTGACCTAAAGCATATATTGGTTTGATTGGCATTGCATTTTCAAAAAGTTTATGAGCAATAGAAGAGACTAGTAAAATAGCAGGTTGAGTAAACTCTGTTTTTTCAAGGTCATCATTTTGTGTAAATAGAAGTTTTTCAAAGTCTATACCTGTTCTTTTTGAAGCATCTTTTATCATTTGTTTTGCAACATCTGAACTATTAAAAAAATCTTCACCCATACCAACTGCCTGAGACCCTTGCCCAGGAAATAAAAATGCACACTTAATTGACATAATAAAATCCTTAATTAAAATTAATGTATTTTACCATATTTCAATGTATATTATGTTTACTATTCATTTTCAGTATTATTAAATACTTCAATTAAAAGATTATATACACTACCTTGTGTTACAGGTTTTTCTAAAAAAATCATTGGATTATCAATATTATAATTTGTATTTTTATTTCCAATTAGTACAAATTGAGTATTATGGTTATTTATTGTTTTATTTATTAGCTTATCTAGTTCATTATCTAAAAGTGTATCTTCAATAAGTATTAGATCATATCTACTCATAGTAAATTTATCTTTATATTTACTAATTGATATATCAATATTCATAGGAAAATATTTAAACATTTTTGTTAGACTTAAAGCTAAGTTATTACCTTTAATTACTAAAAGTATATTTTTATTTAACATATCTTTTGATGGCATTCTATAGTGCCTTCTACACCCAAGTTCTGATGTTGTTAATTGCGTAGTTAGTTCAATACTTCCACCATTATTTTCAGAATAAGTAATTGTCGCATCATCAAGAAGCTTTAAATCATCTTCTATACTCTCTATAAGTGATGGCATTAATTCTTCTTCCCTAATAGAGATATTTGTAATTTTAAATGATACAGGCTCTTTATATAAAAACTCTTCAGGAGCATCTATGGAGATGAGTATCTCTTCTAGTTTATCTTTTTGAATAAGGTGTTGAATCATTTTTAAAATAACAAAGTATAGTATGCTTGATGAACCTTTCATCTCAGCAGGAACACCTTTAGAGAAATAAAAAATTAAATTTGGTGTTTTATCTTTATATGTTGTTTCAAGAGCTTCAAATACTCTTTTTAGCATTATATTAATATTAAATGTTTTATCTCTTTTCATATACAACTCCTAAGATTAATTATACACAATTATTATTTAATTAATCATTTTTACAAGTTTTGCACCATTAATAAGTTCAATATTTTTCTCTTTTACAAAATTGTAACACTCCTTTGTAAAACTACTAGTAGTAACTATAAATACTTTATTAGCATCATATTCATACATAAGACCATACATTTCTCTTATAACTTTTATAGTTACACGAGTTGTATCATATCTTTTACATTGAACAATAGCTGTACTTTTAGAGTTGAAATATGTTTTTGACATCCAAATATCTACGCCACCATCTGCACCTTTTTTACTATTACCTTTAACTTTCCATCCTTGTTTTTCAAAGAGTTCCATGCAAAGTAGTTCAAAATCATCCCAAGAGAGTTTTTTTAATTTTTTTAAAGTTCTGTTTTTTTTAAGAAGATTTTTTTTACTATGGAATTTTATAAATATAAATATTTTAATAGTAAAGTAAGCAAAAAATAGTAGTAATATAGCTATGGAGTTAATTTCAATTATTGTATAGTTGTACATATTGGAAGTATACGCAAAATTTAAGAATGAAGAGTAAATATATGACAAATCGTCATATATTTACTAAAAATAGAAGATATATTAGTGACTACAACCACAACCACCATCTTCACCATGAGAACCACAACTTCCACCTTGTATGCCACCAACTTGACCTGTAGCAACTTCTTCTTCTGTAGCCTCTTTAGCACTTAAAACTGTTACAGAGAACATTAAATCTTTTCCAGCTAGTGGGTGATTAAAATCAACATTAACCTCTTTGTCATTAAAAGATACAACTGTTACTTGTACAGTCTCTCCATTTTCACCTTGACCATAAAGAGACATACCCTCTTTAAGTTCAACACCTTCAAACTGCTCTATTGGTAGAGTTTGTTTAGCTTCATCATGAACTTCACCATAAGCATCAGCAGCTTTTACTAAGATGTCTCCACTCTCTCCTTCATTCATACCTACAAGTGCATTTTCAAGACCTGGTATAACATGACCTTTACCAACTATAAACTCAAGAGGATCTGAACCTTTGTTACTATCTACAACTTCTGTTGTTCCTGCTTCTTTTACTTCGTACTCAATACCTACTACACAATTTTCGTTTGTTATTGTCATCTATATTCCTAATTATTAAATTTTGAAGTATTTTATCTAAGCAAACTTTAGTAGTGCTTAGTTATAATTTTACAATATAAGATATATATAGGAGTATAAATGAAAACAATTACATTCATAGGTAATGGTAATATGGGTCTTAGCATAGCAAAAGGCTTAAAAGATAAATATACTATTGAAGTTGTAGGTAGAGATATGAAAAAGCTTGAATTTTTTGAGACTCAATTAGGTGTAAAAGTAGATAAATACCTTATTGATACTTTTGATATATCAAATAAAACTCTTTTACTATGTGTCAAACCTGCAAATGTAGAAGAGGTAGGTCAAAAGTTAAAGGGTAGGGCAGAGGTACTACTATCTGTATTGGCAGGTACAAGTGTTGAAAAGTTAAAAGAAAACTTTAATGTAAAGGCTGTTGTAAGAACTATGCCAAATTTAGCTGCATCGGTAGGATACTCTATAACCACGATGACAGGAGATTTGGACTATAGAAAAAATGCTGAAGAGGTTTTAGGTGGAATCGGTGAAACATTATGGTTAAACTCTCAAAAAGAGTTAGATATAGCAACAGCTTTAGCTGGTTCAGGACCTGCATATTTAGCACTTATAGCAGAGGCATTAGCAGATGGTGCTGTAAAACAAGGTCTTAAAAGAGATGACTCTATGAAAGTTATGAGAGGTCTTTTTGAAGGATTTGGAAAACTAATACAGAATGTTCACCCAGCACTACTTAAAGATGTTGTTATGAGTCCTGGTGGTACAACAGCAGCTGGATATAGTGCTTTAGAAGATGGTGGAGTAAGAGCATCTTGTATAGATGCTATAGATAAAGCTTATATAAAAGCAAAAGAGCTATAATTTTTTTAATTTACTTTTTGCTATGCTTGCAGATTTTTTACTTGGATAGTTATCTAGTATATTATTATAAAATATTTTAGCTTGTTCTTTATCTCCTGTCTTCTCAAGAGATATTGCAGTATGAAGAAGAAGCACATCTATATATCCTGCTTTAGCATAGAGACTTGCAGATTTTTTATAGTAAAATATAGCATCTTCATAATTCTTAGTATAGTATGATATTTCACCTAAATAGTAGTTAGATGCAGCAGGTTTATAGCCTTTTCTATCTGTTAAGATAAAACGCTTTATAGCTTCATCATAACGCTTTTTAGTATATAGTCTTACCCCTTCACTATATATGGTTGAAGATTCATTTTTTATCTCTACTTTATTTGAGTTTATGTTTTTTTTAAGAGTAACTTCTGCATGTGAAATCTCTTTACCTAAAGTTTTTTTCAATTCATCTTTTGTAACATACGAGTTATTTATTTTATCTATCATAACGCCTAAGTCTTTTATAAGTGCAGTATTATCAACTCCATTAGATGTTGTTGTAGAAGAACCTAAAGTCCCATTTACTTTTAACTCAGCAATAGTAATATTAATACCCTCTATTAGAGAGACCATGCCAGATACTCTTGTCTCTAACTCTTCAATTTTCATTTTTAATTCTGTAATAGATTTTCTATTTTGAATTATAACTTGTTTTGCTGGTATACTTTTAGGTCTTTGTGTATTATACTCAGAACTAGAGTCATAATATGATTCTGCACTTAGAATTACTGTTAAAGAGATAAAAAGTAAATTTAAAATACTATTTTTATACATAATTATTACCTTGAAATACGAAGGTCAACTCTTCTATTTTGAGCATAACAATTATCTGTTTGAGTAGTACAGATAGGACTACTCTCTCCATAACTAACTAGAAGTACTCTACTTGTATCAAAACCTTGAGAACCCATAGCATCTTTAACAGCTTTAGCTCTTTTAATACCTAAAGCATAATTATACTCATCTGTTCCAAACTCATCACAATTTCCTTCTATTTTAATTTTACCAGATGAGTTTAATGCATTAGATGCATTGTATGATATTATCTCTTGCATACTAGAAGAGACTCCATAGTTACCAAAAGCAAAATATACAGACTGGAAACCATCAGCACTACTGTTACTACTAGCACCTGCATAAGATGATGATTCATCAATAGAAACAGCATCTCCTGTAATAGCAGTAGAGTCAGATACATTATTGTTTCCATCAGATATATTTGGAATTTTATTACTACATCCTGTAAATACAAGAAGTGAAATTGTTGTTGTAAGTATTAATTTTTTTATCATTATTTTCCTTTTACCAGTCTATTGATTGTATTTTTCTTCCACCAAGAGGGAAAAGAAGACTCTGTTTGCTATTTAGATTTATATATCCAATAGAAGATGTTCCACCTCTATGTTTAATATACTGAATAACAGATCCATCGTTGGAGAAATGTGGAAACTGATTTGTTCCTGTTGTTGTTATTGGTCTTCTTCCTGAACCGTTTGTTGATGTTAAATATAGGTTAAAGTTATTGTTTCCAAAGCTATTGTGACTCTCTCTGCTAGAGTAGACAACTTTTGAGCCATAAACATCTACAGCATTATTGTTTTTACCACTATAGACTAGTTGAGATACTCCTGAACCACCTATTGATTTTTTAAATATATTAGCATAACCTAATCTATTTGATACAAAAACAACACTACTATCATTATTTGCATATTTACCATTTACATCAATATCACTAAACGAAGTAACTCTTTTTTTAGATCCTCCAGATGCAGACATTTCATATATATCAGCTTGTGCATTTGGTGACATTGTAACTAATATTTTTGAACCATTACTACTTACATCAGAACATACTATCATACCTTGAGATGATGCTATGGTTCTATTTGAGCCACTATATATATTTAATTTTTTAAGTGCAGGTAGAGTACCAGCATAAGATGTATAGTAGAAACTTTGTTGATTTTTATCTGCCCATTTTGGGAATAAGTTTAATCCACCTCTTATAATGGCTTTTTGGTAATTAAAACTATAGTCAGCTAGTATTATTTCACTCTGTTTAGGAACAGTATATCTTGCAAATATTACATATCTATTTATCCAGTTTATACTAGGATATTTTAATACATCATTAATGTCAGAAATAGCCTTGTGTGCTAAAAATGGTGCTTTTGCTGTTGATGGTATGGCATAACTTTTTTTAAAAATTTCTGTACCATTTGAACTTTTAAGAAGTCTAATTGTAAGTTTTGTACCTCTATTTTGGTTTAAACTATATTTTAGTACATACTCACTATTTTTAGATAATGATGAAACAGAGTTTAAATCAGCTCTATTATGTGTTGTTTCAGCTAGAAAATGACCAGAGATTTTTAAGTCAGATAAAAGTATTTTAAAAAATTTATCATTTATAGTTGATGAACCATCTTCTATGGAAAGACGCGTTCTGTGTTCAACATCAGTTTCTATTTTTAGAGTAGCATCTAGAGCAAATAGATTTAGTGATAGTAGTATAAAAATAATATATCTCAATTGAATTCCTTTGAAAGTTTAATAACCTTTATTGTATCAAGGAGGAGTTGAGATATACATTAATTAATATCAATATAGAGTAAAATATATTATTTATGGTTTTTAATCAACTAATTAAAAATCAAATGGTTGATATACCATTAGCCAAAAATTTGTTCCCTCTTCACCATAAGCAACATCAAATCTTACAGGAATTTGTGCTATCATAGCTCTTAAACTTACACCTGCATCATATTTTAAATCTGTTAATAGGTCAAAATCATATTTTTCATGTACTCTACCAACTTCTACAAAAGCAGCAAGTTGAATCCAATCTACGGCAACAGGAATATACTCATTTTTTCTAAATGGGTTCCAATCAAGTATAGTTCTATATTCAGCTGTAGCATAAATAGCTGCTTTGTCAGAAAAACGATTTGAATCATAGGCACGCATTCTGCTAAAACCACCTAGTCTTGCACCTTCCCAAGGTGGAGGTCTATTGGCATCCATAAACCCTTTTTCATCTACTTGTGTACTATTATCCCAAGAGAATGAGTACCCAGTCCATGCATTTAGTGCCAAAACATTTTGTTGTGTAAATGAGAATGTATCTAAATTAAAGTATTGACTATATTTTAGTTCTAAAAAATCCCAACTCTGTGTTGAACTTCCACTACCAAAGTCTTGTGAATATTGTAGTAAAAAGTTATAACCTCTTGATGGATTTAGATTATAGTCTGTATTGTCATGCTCTAAAAATAGTCTTATACCATTAGTTGACCACTCTTTCAAGGACTCTAATTGATCATTTTTATAACTATTGTACTGATAAAATGTTTTAAGACCTATAGCTGTAAATCCTGTTTCAAATACTTTTCCACCACCAGTACCCTCTCTATTCATGGCAAAACCATTTTTGAGTTTGTATATTTGTTCAGGATTGTTTAATCCTTCACCAATAGGTAACATATAACTAAATGTACTGTTAAAAAAATCTGAATCTCCAGAAGAGACAAGTGATTGACCTTTTTTTGAATCATTTGATCCATTACTTAAGTAGTTAACAGAGTTTGGAAAGTAACTTTTAAGTCCGATGAAAGATAAAAAGACTCTATCAGTAAATGGTAACCTATAGTTAGAAAAAGAGATAAATGCACCTGAAAAGTTATCAGTTTTATTTTCACCATTGACTATAGTATCTTCATCAGCTCCATACATAGCTGCAGCTATAAGTGTTGTATGTGGTTGAAATACTCCTTGTTTAATATAACCTAGTCCTCCAACTAAACCTGTTGATTCAGATGAAAAAGCATATGGAACTATGACAGTGCCTTTACTATCAGTTATATCTTTGTAGCTTTTTGTTATATCTTCATATAGTGAAGCATTTAAGGTTGTACTCAAAGTGAGTGTAGCTAGTAGTGTAGTTGAGAATATAAGATTTTGTTTTTTCATAAGCTTATTATAGCAAAAGTATATTATATTAATTAGGATATAATAGAGTATTAAAAAATAGGACATATAAATGGATATTAAAAAATGTACAACATTAGATGAAGCAAGAGAAAAAATTGACTCTGTAGATGAAGAGATAGTAAAATTAATTGCTAAACGAAATAACTATATTAAGCAAATTGCACACTTTAAAACTTCTATTGAGGAGATAAAAGCAGAAGATAGAATAGATGATGTAATATCAAGAGTAAGAGAACAAGCAATATCTTTAGATTTATCTCCAAATCTCATAAATGATTTATATGTAAGAATGATAGATGCTATGGTTGAGAGTGAAATAGCAGAGTTTAATAATGCAAAAAGTTTTTAGTAAGGTATTAACCCTACTAAATAAAATTTAATCTGTACTATCCATAAGTATAGTGATTATATCTGTCATTGTAAGTATACCTTGAAGTTCATTATTATCAATAACAAGTAGTCTTTTAATACTACTTTTAACCATCATTTTTGCAGCATAACGAGTATTTAATTCTGCCGATACAGATATGGCAGGTGTTGATGCAATATCATAAACATTTAGAAGATCTATATCTCCATCTTCTGCTACAATACTTTGTAAAATATTTTTAAATGTTACTAGTCCATAAGCACTAGAAGGTGTTGACTTTTCAACAATTACAGAACGAACACTATGCTCACGCATAAGTTGAAGGGCTTCTCTTACTGTTGCCATTGCTGATACTTTAATTAACTTATCTTTAGGTGTCATTACATCTTTTACTAAATTCATACTATCTCCTTATATCATAGTTTTTATTTCATTTTCGAACTTATGAAGCTCTTGAGTGTCTAATCCTGCTACATGTGAGAGAGGCATTGTAAAGGCGTAACCACTATTTTCATGGTTATCTAAATCAAAACTAACTCTAAGAGCTTTCATTACTTTCATAGATAATTTTCTAGGTAAAATAAATATTAGAGCAGAAACATTCTCTTCTAAGGTAAGACCAAAAAAGACTTTTTTCTCTTTTAGTCCAACATTTTTACCATGTATAATAGTGACTGACCCTGCCCCAGCCTCTTTTGCTACTTTAATAGCTTCCTCTTCATCTGAGTCTTGAATGACTGCAACTAATGCTGTAAATTTCATGAATTCTCCTTCTTTTTTCTGTAGTACTCAGCGTGTATTCCATAACCCATAACTGTAAGCATTGGAAATAAAGATGCAAAAGCAATAAGTCCAAAACCATCAATAAGTGGATTTCTACCCTCAATATTTTCTGCTAAACCTAAACCAAGTGCTGCTACAAGTGGTACTGTTACAGTTGAGGTAGTAACACCACCAGAGTCATAGGCTATAGGTACTATGTATTTTGGTGCAAAATATGTAAATAGTATTACAAATATATATCCAACTATGATGTAGTAGTGTATTGGATCTCCAGCAACAATACGGTATGAGCCAAGAGCAATTCCCACTGCTACACCAAGAGCTACTACCATTCTAAGAATATTTTGTTTAATGTTACCCTGACTTATCTCTTCTGCTTTAATAGCAATAGCAAGTAGAGCAGGTTCTGCCATAGTTGTTGAAAAACCTATGAGAAATGCAAATAGGTAAATGAGAAGATTATTTTTCATCTCAGTTAGTTGAAATGCTATAGTCTCACCTATTGGAAATAGTCCCATCTCTAAACCAACTATAAATGCGTAAAGTCCTAGTATAACCATAATTATACCTGTAACTATTCTATTTAGATGTGCTACAGGCTTTTTTATAATCATATATTGAAAGAAAAATATAACAACAAGTATAGGAGTTACATCTTTTATTGTACCTATAAGTTCCATAAAAGTTTCATACATAGAAAAACTGTATTGATGAACTACTACTTCTGTCTGTTCAAATAACTCAGGAGCAACTAATAGGTTTGAACTATCTGCCATACTATATACTATAATTCCATATACTTGTACAAATATCATAGGTGTTAAAGATGCAAAAGCTATAAGACCAAATCCATCAATGGCAGGATTTCTACCTTTAATACTAGATGCCAAGCCAATACCAAGTGCTGCTACAAGTGGTACTGTTACTGTTGAAGTAGTAACTCCACCAGAGTCGTATGCTAAGCCTATAATCTCAACAGGTGCGAAAAATGTAATAATAACTACTAGTATATATCCAGAGATTATATAGTATGCTACAGGATGACCTAGTAATATTCGTAAAGTACCTAAAGCTATTGCAAAACCTACAGAGAGAGCAACAGTCATTCTAAGCCAAAAGGCATCTATAAGACCTGAAGATATAATAGCAGCCTTTTCAGCAATGGCAATTAGTGCTGGTTCTGCTACTGTTGTAGCAAATCCAATAGTAAATGCAAATGTTAATAGCCAAAAGACAGAACCTTTTTTAGCAAAATCAACTGCTAATCCTTCACCAACTGGAAATATTCCAAGTTCAAGACCACGAATAAATAGTGCAAGTCCTACAGCAACTATAGTTAAGCCTATAATAATAGATAATATATTTTCAGGAACGGCTTGTATAATAAGCCCTTGAAATAGTGCAACAACAATTATAATGGGGAGTAAGTCTTGAAAGGAGTTTTTTAAATCTCCTGCAAATATTTTTAAGCTTTCTTTCATAGTAGAAATTATAACTTTTATTGCTTTAGATGAGATAATTTTAGCTACTCTTCTATAATGGACAGTAAATATATGTTATACTTATAAAATTTATAATTATAAAGGATTTCTATGATAAATAACCGATCTGCTTCTGTAAAAATGGAAGAGGGCTATATGAGACTTACAATCCAATACTCTGAGGATAGTGATAGATCACTAATTTGTGATATTGTTGGTCAGGTAGAAAAGATGATGGATATATATCCTGAAGTTATACATAGAAGATTAGATGATACAAGAGGATCTTTTGCCATAGAATTTGGTGGTAGTGATGACTATATGTGTAGTAGATCTTGTGGGGAATTTATAGAAGAGACTCTTAGAAGACTTCATATTACAGCTAAAAATGATTAGCTGTAAATAGTATAAGATTAATTTTTACTAAGATATTCATGTATAGATTTTGCTGAATCCTTACCCATACCCATGGCTAAAATTACTGTTGCCTGTCCAAGTGTAATATCACCACCTGCCCAGACCTTATCTTTAGTAGTTTTACCTGTTTTTGGATCAGCTTTAATATTTCCAAACTCATTTAACTCTAAACCTTTAGTAACATTTGTTAAGAGTGGGTTTGCAGATGTTCCTATAGATATTATAGCTAAATCACAATCAATATATTTATGTTCGCCCTCTACTGGTAGAGGTTTTCTTCTACCATCTTTATCGGGTTCACCCAGTTTCATAACTTGACAACTAAGTCCTGCTAGTTTTCCATCAGATGCACCTATAAATTCAATAGGAGATGTTAAAAATTCAAATTCAACTCCCTCTTGCTCTGCATGATGGATCTCTTTTGCAAGAGCTGGAGATTGTTCTTTAGTTCTTCTATAAACTACTTTAACTGATTTTGCACCTAATCTAAGAGCTGTTCTTGCAGAATCCATAGCAACATTTCCTGCACCTAAAATAACTACATTTTTTCCTGGGATGATAGGTGTATCATAGTATGGAAATTGAGAAGCATTCATTAAGCTAGCTCTTGTTAAGTACTCATTTGCACTAAATACACCATTGAGATCTTCTCCTGGTATACCCAAAAAGTTTGGGGTTCCTGCTCCAACAGCTATAAATGCTGCATCATATCCATACTCTTCTAAAAGTTCATCTATCTCATAGGTTCTACCTATAACACTATTAAGTTTAATCTCTACACCTAAATCATCTAACTGTTTTAACTCATGTTCTACAATACTCTTTGATAGTCTAAACTCTGGAATACCATAAAGTAATACTCCACCAGCTTTATGAAGAGCTTCAAAAATAGTAACTTTATGACCCTTTTTTGCTAGTTCACCAGCTACTGTAATACCTGCAGGTCCTGAACCAATAACAGCTACTTTTTTACCTGTAGATGGTGGCATGTCTATTTTTGGTTTAACTCCATTATCTCTTGCCCAATCAGCAATAAACATCTCTAAGTTACCTATGCCAACAGCTGGTTTTCCCTTCTTATCATTTCTTACAATACAAACCTCTTCACACTGAATCTCTTGTGGACATACTCTACCACAAATAGCAGGAAGAGCAGTTGCATCCCAAACTGTATCAATAGCTCCTTCTAAATTATTATTAATAATTTGATCTAAAAAACCAGGTATATTAATACCTACGGGACAACCTTTTACACAAGCAGGATCTTTACACTGTATGCATCTTGCAGCTTCGTATTGAGCTTCAATTATGCTATATCCTAAAGATACTTCATCAAAATATGTTGCTCTTTGTTTTGGATGTCTCTCAGTCATCTCTTGTCTGGGTATAGCTCTTCTCTCTTTTTTTGTAAAATCTTTAACCTGTTTCATAGTCTCTGCCTTTACTCACTCTCTTCTAGTTCAAACATACAGTTCTCAGAGTGTTCCTCTTCAACTTTGTATGCACCAAGTCTTCGCATTAAACCATCAAAATCAACTTCATGTCCATTAAATTCTGGACCATCTACACAAGCAAATTTAGTTTTACCAGCAATAGTAACTCTACATCCACCACACATACCTGTACCATCTATCATAATTGGATTTAAACTAACTAAAGTTGGTACATTATACTCCTTTGTAAGAAGAGAAACAAACTTCATCATAGGAACTGGACCAATTGCCACTACTTGATCAATCTTTTTATTTTCTAAAAGCTCTTTTAACTCTTCTGTTACAAAACCATGTCTACCCTTACTACCATCATCAGTACAAATTTTAAGTTCATTTGAAACTTTTTGCATCTGCTTTTCTAGTATAAGGTAGTCTTTACTTCTTGCACCTAAAATGGTAATAACATGATTACCAGCTTTATGCATAGCTTGAGTTATAGGGTGAAGAACAGCTGTACCAGTACCACCACCTACACATACAACAGTACCAACTTTTTCAATATGTGTTGGTTCGCCTAACGGACCTACTATATCTTTATATCCATCACCAACTTCTAATTTACTATAGCTTCTTGTACTCTTCCCTACAATCATATAGATAATTGTAATAGTCCCTTTCTCTTTATTGACTTCTGCCATAGTTAAAGGTACTCTCTCTCCAAATTCATCTATGATTAGTATTACAAATTGACCAGGTTTTGCTTTTTTTGCTATTTGTGGTGCTTCAATCTCATTTAAGTAGATTGAGTCATGTGCCATCTTCTCTTTTCTAATAATCTTATACATAAATTAACTCCTTAGTGTTACTTAAAGACATCAATTTATTTTATAATAATAATGATTAGTTTTAATGATAAGTAGTATTTATTATTTACATTAGATATAATACTGTTTCTATTAGTCTCTATTTATTATATTCCTATCTCTTGTTGTCTATTTGAAATGTATCTATTTACACCTTCTGTTATACCATTTACAATACGATTTTGATAATCGTCTGTAAATAATCGTGATCTCTCTTTAGAGTTTGTTAAGTAACCAACTTCCACTAGAATAGATGGTCTACTTGCACCTACAAGTACATAAAATGGTGCAGGTCTTGCTCCCCCATTTTTAACATCAGGATATTTACTTTTTAAGTTTTTCATTATATTATATTGTACATCTATTGCTAATTTATTTGATTCTACAATTTTAGGACCATTTAAAACAGAGTCAACAATTACATTTTTGCTAAGAGAGTCTGTACCTTGAAGTACAGAAGCATTTTCACGCTGTGCTATACGCTGAGACTTAGCATCTCTTGTCTTTTGTAAAAAGTATGTCTCAATACCTTCTACAATTTCAAAACGACTTCTATTTGCAATAGCATTAGCATGAATAGATATAAAAACTTTGGCATTTAATCTATCTGCTATTCTTGTACGCTGACCCAACTTTAAAAATCTATCATCTCCTCTAGTCATATAGACTTTATATCCTACTCTTTTAAGTTTTTGACTTAATTTTTGTGTTATTTGGAGTACCAACTCTTTCTCTTGTTTTCCACCACAAGTTGCACCACAATCATGTCCTCCATGTCCAGCATCAATTACTACAATATTTTTTGATCCATCACTATTATTTATAGATGATGTTGAAGAACATCCAATTAATGTAAATAGTAAAATAGCTATTAATATAATTTTTTTAGTATCAACCATGAGTTTCCTCTTAAATTTTATTTTATAATTCTATCTCTTTTTTTCTATTGTTTAAGTAAATATCAACACCTTCAGCTATGCCTTTTGATATAAGCTCTTGATATTTAGAGTTAAATAACCTTTTTCTCTCTCTAGGGTGAGATATGTATCCTACTTCAATGAGTATTGATGGTCTGCTTGCACCTGCTAACACATAAAAACCAGCATGTTTTACCCCATTATCTTTTACATTTTTATACATTGTATGTACATTTGTCATAATGCGACTCTGAACACTTACTGCTAATTTATTTGATTCTACTATCTTTGGACCATTTAGAACAGAGTCTACAATGACTTTTTTACTTAATTGACTACCTGCACCTTGTAGTACTGACTTGTTCTCTCTAGCTGCAATTCTCTGTGATCTTGCATCTTTTGCATTACTTAAAAAGTATGTCTCAATACCATGAATCCTATTTCTTTTTCTTTTAGGTACAGAGTTTGCATGTATAGATATAAAAACCATAGCATCCTTTCTATCTGCTATTTTAGTTCGTTGATGAAGTTTTAAAAATCTATCATCACTACGAGTCATATAAACTTTATATCCTCTTTTTATAAGTTGTCTTCTAAGTCTTTTAGATATTTGTAGTACTAAATCTTTTTCTCTTTTTTTGCCTCCAATAGCTCCAGGGTCATGACCACCATGTCCTGCATCTATAACTACTGTGTTTTTATTGTTATTTTTAGAGGGTAGTATGAAAGATAAATTACTATTTGGACTAATAACTTGAGGAGTTTTTACATGTTTTTTAACTTTTTTTGGTTTTTTATTGTAAACAGATTTTTTTACGCTTCTAAATTTTGGTAGGGGTATATGGTATGATGAGTATGCAAGCATAGGTCTATATGCTTCACATGAATAACTTTTATCTACTTCTAAAACAACTCTTACAGTATCTCTTTTAAATTGAGAAACTCTTATGGAGCTACAGTGGATACTATTAAGATTTCTACCTACAGAGTTACTTTTGAGTTTTGTATTTTTAATATCAAAAACTTTTCTAGTGGGGTTTTTTAATGTCATTACTTTAATAGCACTTTTATTATAGGCTTGATTAAATGTAAGTCTTAGTTCTCCGTTTTTTAATTCGGCTTTATTTAGTATTGCAACAGATGAAAAAAGTGTAGTTGATGTTAAAACCAACAGTAGTATTAGTTTTAACAATCTCACTCTACTTATCTTCACCATTCATAAGTTTATTCATTAACTCTTTAACAGTTATGATTTCATTAAGACGGTATCCATTTGAACCTGTAAAAAATAGACCAGTATCTAGTATTCCATCATAAGCATCAGATAGTCTATCAGCTATACAGTAACCAACTACTTTTGCCTCTTCACCTCTATTGCAAGGAGCAACACAGTTAGATATACATGCAACTTTTGGAGCAGTTTTCTCTTCTATACTTTTATGTAAGTTTGTCTTTACACCTCTTGCAGGATAACCAACAGGAGACTTAAATAGCTTTATAGTATCTTCTGTTGAATCAATAATAACTTTTTTCATAACATCAGAAGCATCACACTCTTTAGTACCTATGAAACGAGTCCCCATCTGTATAGCTGATGCACCTAATTCAAGCATTTTAGCTATATCATTATGATCCCAAATACCACCTGCAGCAATAACAGGAATATCTCCCCAGTTTTTTGCTTCTTCTATAACAGGTGGGAGTATGACTTCAAGTTGATTTTCAGGTAGAAAACACTCTTCATATTTAAACCCTTGGTGTCCACCACTAAGAGGTCCTTCAACTATGACAGCATCTGGAAGTCTATTGTGTGTTTTTTTCCAACGACGACATAGTATACGCAATGCTTTTGCTGTAGAGACAATAGGAACTAATGCAACATCAGGGTAATCTTTTGTAGCCTCTGGCATTGTAAGTGGAAGTCCTGCACCTGTAATGATTATGTCTGCTCCTGCTTCACATGCATCTTTTGCTATGCGATCGTAGTCACTTGATGCATAAAGAACATTACAAGCCAAAGGTTTATCTCCACAAACTTTTCTAGCATTCTCAAATATAGCATGAAGTGCTTTTGCAGAATAAAAGTTGTCTGCTTCTGATGGTCTAGCATCTTTAAGCGTTTTTTCTGCATATTGGCGATTTTTATATACACCTGTACCTACAGAACTTATAACCCCTAAACCACCCTCTAAACTTACATTTCCTGCTAATTGATCCCAAGATATACCTACACCCATACCACCTTGAACAATAGGTTTTTCAATTATGTATTTTCCAATTTTAAAAGATTTAAACTCCATTACCCTACCTTTACTTTTGCAAATTTTCTTTTACCTACTTGCAAAATATACTCTCCTGCACTTAGGTTTAGTTTTTCATCAGATATTTTTTTCTGATCTATACTAACAGCATTTTGTTTAATATCTCTTCTTGCTTGTGATGTTGAAGGTTCAATTTCTGCATCAACTAAAGCTTTACATATCCAAATGCCATCTTCTAGGTCAAACTCTTTTATGTCTGATGGAAGTTTATTTGATTTAAAAACAGTGTCAAATTCTGTTTTAGCAAGTGTAGCTAACTCTTCATTATAAAACCTTGTAACTAGTTCAATAGCCAAGTTCTCTTTTACAACTTTTGGATGTAGGGTACCATTTTGCACACTTTGCTTCATCTCTTCTATGTTTTCTAATGATTTTTCACTTAAAAGTTCATAGTATCTCCACATAAGTTCATCAGATATTGAAAGAGTTTTAGCATAAATATCTTTAGGCTCTTCTGTTATCCCTATGTAGTTATTTAAAGATTTACTCATCTTTTGAACTCCATCAAGTCCTTCTAAAATAGGCATCATAAGAACAGCTTGTTCTTTACCTACCTCATAAGTTCTCTGTAGATGTCTTCCCATAAGCAAATTAAACTTTTGATCTGTTCCACCTATCTCTATGTCTGATTTTAACTCAACAGAATCATAACCTTGAAGTAATGGATATAGAAACTCTGAAATTGAAATACTCTGTCCACTCTTGTATCTTTTCTCAAAGTCATCTCTCTCTAACATTCTTGCAACATTAAATGTTGTAGTAAGAGCAATCATACCAGCAGCTCCTAGCTTTTCTAGCCAAGCAGAGTTAAAGACTACATCAGTTTTAGATTCATCCAATATATTAAAAACTTGATCTTGATATGTTTTTGCATTTGCCATAATGGTATCTCTGTCAAGAACTTTTCTTGTTTCAGATTTTCCTGTAGGGTCGCCTATAGTAGCAGTAAAATCACCTATAAGAAGTTGCACTCTAGCACCATGGTTTTGAAAAGCTTTTAATTTTTGTAAAAGTACAGTATGCCCAAGGTGTAAATCAGCACCAGTAGGGTCAAAACCTGCTTTTACTGTGTATGTTGTACCATCCTCATAATATTTAGAAACAAGTTTTTCAACTCTTTTCATATCTATTATTTCAGCAGTACCTCTATTTATCTCTTCTAATGCTACACTTACCATTATTTTCCTTCTACTTATTTATTAAACGCATCATCAAGACTTGTTATCTCGACTAACTTAAACTCTTTTGAAATCTTTTTTGAAAGCACTTTTCGATTTGCTTCATCACTATCTACTTCTATTTTACAGTACTCAGCAGACTCTGAAGCATTAATACCTAAATCTATGCTTGTTACATTTAGATTTAATTGTGATATTTTTGATAACAGATCTGCTAAAATACCTTTTTGATTTTGTAGTGAAATTATAAGCCTATACTTATACATTTTTGTACTACTCCAACTTACATAAAACATCTCTTCATTAGCTAAGATTTTCCCATAAGCTTTTTTACATAACTTATGGTGAATAACAGCTTTACCATTATCATGAAATGCAACTATTTGATCTCCTACTTTTGGATGACAGCAGTAATCAAATACTACACTATCTATAGGTTTATTTAAAAAGAAATTAAAATGATCTAAATGTTTTTTAAAAGGTTTTTTATATCCTTTCTTAAGAAGTTCCCAAAAACGAACCTCTTTAGCTCCTAAATAGTTAGCACCTTTGTGTATGGTCTCTTTATAGTAATTTAGTTGAGTAGGTAATTTATATATAGACTCTTTAAGTCCAATAGTTTCAACTAGTTTTTCTATAATATAATTATCTTGAGATAGAAGAGTCGCTAAAATATTGTAAGCACTTATAGTATCTGACTCTTTTAGTCTAGCTCTACACATACTTTTTATTTCGTGTTGTGCTTTTGATGTTTTGACTGTATCTACCCAAGAGCAATGAAGATGAATCTTATCATCTTTAATAATATTGACTATATCACCATTATTTAGAACAGTAAGAAGAGAAGCTCTTTTTTTATTTACCAATGCATCTATAGAGTACTTACCAACTTCAGAGTGAATAGCATAAGCAAAATCTAGTGCAGTTGAGCCTTTAGGAAATGTATAGTAGTCTCCATCAGGAGAATGCACAGTAATATCTTCACTAAATAGATCACATTTAGCTAACTCATAAAACTCTTCTACTGAGTCATTATGATAGTGTAAACTCTTAACCCATTCAAGATTAACTTGATCTCTACCACCTTTATATTTCCAATGAGCAGCTATGCCATACTCTGCTAATTTATGCATCTCTTGAGTTCTTATTTGTGCTTCTACTATACTCTCATCATTAAATACAGTTGTGTGAATAGTTTTATATCCATTCTCTTTTGGTACAGCTATATAGTCTTTAAATCGTGAAACAAGAGGTGTAAACTGAAGGTGCATAACTCCTAAGATTCTATAGCATTCACTATCTTCTTTAACAATTATACGAACAGCTAAAAGATCTAATATCTCTTCTATACCAACGCCTTTTCTTTGCATTTTAAGGTATATAGAGTAGTAGTGTTTTACTCTTCCAAAAATTTCAAACTCATCTTCATCAAAACCCTCTTGAACTATAAGTGTTTTAACTTTTTGAATAAATGAATTTAATTTAAATTGTAGATTTTGTGAATTTTTCTCTATATAGCTTTCTATCTCTTTATACTCATTTGGATAGATATAGAAAAAGCTTAAATCTTCTAAACTATTTTTCATACGAGAGATACCAAGTCTATGGGCTATTGGAACATAAACAACAAGTGTCTCTTCAGCAATACGCATTTGTTTTTCTGCTTTTAAAGCATCGAGTGTTAACATGTTGTGAAGTCTATCACATAGTTTTATAACAAGTACTCTTATATCTTCAATAGAGGCTATAAGCATTTTTCTAAATGTTAAAGCCGATCCTATAAGTTTTTTATTTGAACCATCAGAAGATAACTCTTCATCACGAATCTCTATGATTTTTGTAAGACCCTCTACAAGATGAGCTACATCTTCTCCAAACTCTTTTTGAATATAACTAAGCTCATAGTTAGTATCTTCTACAACATCATGCAGGAGTGCAGCTTGTACCATAGTCTCATCATTTGAAAATGAAGCAGTTATAGCTGCCACTAAAATGGGGTGAACTATGTAAGGTTCACCACTTTTACGGTATTGTCCATCATGAGCTTTTTTAGCAAGTTCAAGTGCTTTAAAAGTTTCTTCTAGTGGTGTAGGAATAAGTTCCCATAAAAGAGTTTCAGCATTATCTACTGAATTAATCTCTTTAACTCTATTGAGATCCAAAACTATTTATTCCTCTAGGCTTACTATAATTTTTCCTTCAGCTATCTCCTGAAGTGCTATGTCTGAATGTTTCATATCTATTGTATCAATATCAAGAAGTGGTTCAGCACCATTTGCTATTTTTTTTGCTCTTTTACCTACAGCATTTGATAAAAGATATTTATCATGGTTTACATTTTCTAGTGCTTTTGCAGTTAACTCTTCTGTTCTCATCTTATTCCTTTAAAATTAATACTTTTATTTTACTATAGAACAAAGGCTAGTATCACCTTTAACTATAGCAAGTAAATTGCCTTTTTCAAACATATTACATACAATAATAGGTAAACTGTTATCTTTTGCTAATGCTATGGATGTATCATCCATAACTTTTATATGATCATTTAGTGCTTGATCATAAGTTAGTGTTTCAAGTTTAACAGCATCTTTAAACTTATTTGGATCTTTGTCGTAAACACCATCAACTTTAGTAGCTTTAATTAGAAGATCTGCTTCTATCTCAGATGCTCTTAATGTTGCTGCTGTATCTGTTGTAAAGTATGGGTTACCTGTACCACCTGCAAATACAACAACTCTACCTTTTTCTAAGTGTCTTCTTGCTCTACGAACTATGAAACTCTCACCTATCTCTTGCATATTAATAGCAGACAGAAGTCTAGCTTCAAGTCCAGCATGCTCTAAGGCTTCTTGTATAGCAACACCATTTATAACAGTTGCTAGCATACCCATATAGTCACCAGATGTTCTTTTTATAACACCATCAGCAGCAGCAGATACACCACGAATAATATTTCCACCACCAACAACTACACCAACCTCTAAGCCATTATCTACAAGCTCTTTAATTTCACCTGATATAAAGTGAAGGATCTGAGTATCTATCCCATGTCCATCTTTACCAGCTAATGCTTCACCAGAAAATTTTACTAATACTCTTTTATTCACAATGTTATCCTTTTAGAATTTCGCGATTATATCTAAATATATGTTAGTGAGTGGTTAAATAACTTAAAACTCAAAGCCTCCACCCTCTCCTTTACTCATGCTATCGTAAACTATTTTAATATAATTATCTCTTAATTCACAGTTAAGTACTTTGGTACATTTTAAGCAACTATTTATATTTTGTTTGAGTTGACACTTCTCAACTTCAACTCTCTTTTGTTTTAGTGCAATTTGCCATTGATCTAGTACCTCTTCAGACATTAAGCCTTTACTCCATAGGCATCTTTCATTTTAGTTATTTCATACTTTGAGCCAAAGAAACATGGGCTAGTATCGTGAGGGAAAGATGGTACTAACTCCATAAGTCTTACTCCATTGTTGTCTACAGCCAATCCTCCAGCTTGTTCATACATAAATGCAAACGGAATAACCTCAAAAAGTTGTCTTAATTTACCTTTTGGTACATCTGAAGTTGCAGGATATGAAAATATACCACCACCTTTTAGTAATATTTGATGTAAATCTGGAACCATTCCACCAGAGTAGCGAAGTCTATAGCCCTCTGCAAATAGTCCATCTACAAATGCTTTATGATAGTCAGCCCAATTTTGTTGGGTAGCACCCGGAGCATTTAGTTTACCTTTTTCATTTAGTGTAATTTCAGATATAAAGTTGAAGTTACCATCTTTTAGCCTATAGTGCTTAGGTTTTTCACCCAATACAGCAGTAACTAACTCTACTCTAGGACCATAAACAACATAAGCAGAAGCTACAAGATTTTCACCCTTAGGTTCTCCTTGATATATGCCAAATATAGAACCAACTGATAGGTTTACATCTGCTAAAGATGAACCATCCAATGGATCATAGCAGACTGTATATATGCCATCTTTATTGAGTTCTAATAGTCCCTCTTTCTCTTCACTAATAAGATCTTTTACTAAAGGTACATTTTTAAAAGCTTCTTCTATAATTAGGTCACTTTGTACATCTAGTTTTAATTGATCTTCACCCGATGAATTTGAGCTATCTGAGTAGCCTAAATCTTCTGTCTTTATGGCATAGTCTATCTTGAGTGCTACATCTTTTATAGTGTCAAATATTGTTTGCATCTTAATTATCCTTTAAAGTTCTTTAGAATTATTTTTTATCCACTCTATAATTTGAAGAGTATTGTTTAAGTCTAGTATATCTATACTGTTTGGTATATCATATTTTTCAATGTCTATAGAGTCGTCTATAGCTATTGCTTCAGAGCAAGATAGATAGTCTAAATCTATTTTATTTCTAAATACAGCTATACGAGGTAAAGGTAGTGTTTTTAGCCCCTCTACTAAAAGTATATCAAAGTCATTAATCATAGCAACTATGTCATCTAATGTTTTCTCTTTTTGAGAAAAATAAGTTGTGCGTGTAGGTGAAGTTATGACAACCTCTGCACCTGTTTTAGTAAATTTATCACTATCTTTACCTGCTACATCAAAAATTGCCTTATCTTTAGGGTCATTTTTAATAATAGCAACTCTACTATTTTTTATCATACTTTTAGAGACTTTCTCTACAAGTGTTGTTTTACCACTTCCTGATGGACCAGTAAATGCTACTGCTGCTCTTGTGTTCACTGTTAGCCTTAGTTTTAAAATTATTAAAATTATACATTAACATTTATTGAAACTATGTTAAAATAATATAATTATTCTCTAAGGAGTTAGAATGAAAGCGTCATTTTACAAATTAATATTTATTGCTTTAGCTATTGGGATTATATCGGGCTGTAGCTCTAAAGAGGAAGATAAGTTTTTAAATGTATATGAAAAAAATATAAAATATCATGTAAATCTTGCAAAAACTGAAAGAGTTAAACTCTCTGATGGTAATAGCACAAAAATACTTTTAACTGCTACCTATCTTTTTGAGCAAACTACCAATAAAGAAGATACTCGTGATGAGAAGTTTATAGTTGGATTATATAATGATGATAATAATGGTTCATTTAGTAGTGCTGATTATAATCTAACACTTAGAGGTAAATTTAAAAATGGTGTAGATAGTAAGGGAGTTGTTAAATATAAACAAAAAACTAAATTTCCTAAAAGTATTAAACTACTAGATAAAAATAGTCCAATGTTAAAAGATATTTCTTTCAAATCAGAGTGGACAGAGTACTATTTATATAGCTTCCCACATACAAAATCAAAAGTTTTTAAGCTTATTTTTAAAAGTAAGAACTATGGTAAAGGTGAGTTAAACTTTGCAAAAGCTTCTAAGTATGTTTTTACAAAACAAGCTTTTTAAATAAAAATCTTTAAAATATTATAGGTACATATTATATTTATGTACCAAAAGGAAAAAAATGAAAATATACTACAGTAGTGATGATACTTTTGATGTAAACTTTGCAGAGCTTTTAGAGAGAGGTAAAATGGATATAGATGGTGTTACATCTATAGTTTCAGGTTTATTAAAAGAGATTCAAACAGATGGAAATAGAGCTTTAAAAGAGCAAATAGCAAAGTTTGATAGATGGGAACCAAAAGAAGATAGTGAAATTTTTGTACCACTTGAAGATATGAAAAAGGCTTATGAAAATATAAATCCAGAGCTTAAAGCAGCTCTACAGTTATCTTATAATCGTATAGAGACTTACCATAAAAAGCTTATGCCAAAAACTTGGATGGACACAGAAGAGAATGGTACTATTTTAGGTCAAAAAGTTACTTCTGTTGATAGAGCTGGACTCTATATCCCTGGTGGAAAAGCTGCTTATCCCTCTTCACTTCTTATGAATGTTATACCTGCACAGGTTGCTGGAGTTGAAGAGATAGTAGTATGTACTCCAGCTCCAGATAATGAGTTAAATGAGTTGCTTTTAGCTGCTTGTCACTTATGTGGTGTTAAAAAAGTATTTAAAGTTGGTGGAGCCTCTGCTATTGGTGCTATGGCGTATGGAACACAAACCATACCAAAAGTAGATGTTATCACTGGACCAGGTAACATATTTGTAGCAACTGCTAAAAAGCTAGTTTATGGAGAGGTAAACATAGACATGATAGCAGGACCATCAGAGATAGGCATATTAGCAGATGAGACAGCAAGAGAAGAGTACTTAGCTATAGATCTTTTAAGCCAAGCAGAGCATGATGAGATGGCATCTTCCATACTCATTACAACTGATGGTGAGTTAGCAAATAGGGTTAGTGATAAGGTTGAAGAGTTTTTAGGAACTTTAAGTAGAGAAGAGATAGCAAGAAAATCTATTGAAGATAGAGGGGCAATTATTGTTACATCTACTATGGAGGAGGCTATAGATCTTATGAATGAAATAGCACCTGAACACTTAGAAGTAGTAACAAAAGACCCTATGAGTATGTTAGATAGCATTAAACATGCAGGAGCAATCTTCTTAGGAGAAAATACTCCTGAGCCTATAGGTGACTATATAGCAGGACCAAATCATACCCTACCTACAGGTGGTACAGCTAAGTTTTACTCTCCATTAAGTGTTGAACACTTTTTAAAGAAATCATCTATCATATCTATGTCAAAAAAAGGTATGGATGAGATAGGTGAAGCATGTGCCTTAATTGCAAATACTGAGGGATTAACAGCACATGAAGAGAGTATTAGAATTAGACTTAGAGGTTAGTTATGATAAAAGTAAAGTATGATGTTTGTGTAATTGGTTCTGGACCTGCTGGCTACTCTGCAGCTATGAGATCTTATGATTTTGGTAATGATGTTGTCATAGTAGAGGGTGCAGAACTTGGTGGAGCAGGCATAAATAATGGAGCTTTAACCTCTAAAACATTTTGGGAACTCTCAAATAATTACGCTACAGCTGTAAGAACAGATAGAGGATATAGAGCAACAGGAGTTAATGTTAACTACTCAAAAGTTAAAGATAGTGTTTGCCAAGCAGCTAAAGAGAAACAGTATCAACTTTTATCACAAATAGAGACATTTTCTAAAAAACCAAATAGTACTAGAAGCATTACACTTATAAAAGGTTGGGCTAAATTTAAAAATAATCAAATAGTTGTTGTAACAAAGAAAGATGGTGAAAAACTAGAGATAGAAGCAAAAAACTTTGTAGTTGCTACAGGTTCAACACCTAGAGAACACCCATTTTTAAAGACAGATAAAAAGTTTATTATAAACTCTGATCATATATCATTACTCGATGAGTTTCCACGACGCATACTCATCATAGGTGCAGGTGTTATTGGTTGTGAATTTGCTACAATATTTGCAAATTTTGGACAGACACAAGTCCATTTACTAGATTCTCAAAATAGAGTTATTCCTTTTGAAGATGATGATGTAAGTGAGTATGTAAATAAAAATCTTTCCGATATGGGAGTTGTACATCATAAAGCTACACTAAGAGAGGTACGAAAAGAAGGTACTCATTGTGATGTTGTGCTTGATTATGATGATGGACATACAGAGGTAATAGATGTAAATGTAGTTCTCATATCCATAGGTAGAGTGCCAAATACACAAAATATTGGTTTAGAAAATACAAATGTTAAGTTAAACAGTAGAGGAATGCTTGAAGTAGATAACGAGTGTAGAGTAGATAAAAATATATATGCAGCTGGAGATATATCTGGTAATATGGCTCTAGTTAACATAGCTGAAACAGAGGGTAGATTTGCTGCAAAAGCTATAGAATCTAAAATAGAACATCCATTGTGTTATCATAACATATCTACTATTATGTTTTTTAAACCAGAAATATCTGCTATAGGACTCAATGAAAAAGAGTGTCAAGCTCAAAATATATCTTACAAGGTTATAACTTATCATCACTCCATTATATCTCGTGCAATTGCTATGAGAGATACCGATGGCTTTTTTAAGCTCATAGTAACTAATGAAGATAATCCTCTCATTCTTGGAATGAGAGCAGGGGGACAACAAGCTGCTGTATCAATAGTATTTATAGCAACTATTATGAATAATCATACTAGAATAAATGATATTATGAAAACAGTTCACCCTCACCCTAGCATAAGTGAAGGCATACAAGAGTGTTTACGCATATTAAAAGGTAAGTCAATCATGAAACCAGAAGCATTCCCAAAACAAATTAAATTTAAAGTTTGGGAGAGACCTTAAAGTTTTATAATTATCCAAATACAGAAAATTGTTCATTAAAAACTCTGTGGTAAACTCCAGAAAGAGCTACTAGTCCAACTAATAATATGATTGTCAAAGATAATAATTCATAGATTATTGCTTTTGTTTTATATGTGTTGTTATTGATGGAAGAAATTAGTAGTATAAAATTTCTCTCTTTATAAAAAACATAGATGGAAACTAAAGCAAAGATGATGCTCATAGTCAGGTTAATAACCCACCCAATAGAGGATAGATATATACTTGAGAGCGTAATAAAAGAAATCATCATCCATACAAAAGTAGTGATATAGCTCATATATTTTATTTTTTTCATTGTTATCTTTCTGTATCTTCTCAATAAAGTGTAATAGTCCTCAACAGGATATGTAATCCTCACTTAAACC
>Ga0256827_10000153_pt1 | contig 38454 bp, 46 predicted proteins | sample CV84metaG_FD_185977 | JGI IMG/M metagenome (GOLD analysis project Ga0256827, IMG submission 185977) | Hydrothermal vent microbial communities from East Pacific Rise, Pacific Ocean - CV84 | ecosystem: Environmental > Aquatic > Marine > Hydrothermal vents | place: Pacific Ocean: East Pacific Rise... | reverse complement strand
TACAAAACATCTTTTGCTGTCTCAAAAGATTTTGACAATATTTTGCTCGGTGGATTTATTCGACACTATAGCTTAAGAGGGAGTGTGATTGAGAAGAGTCCTTTAAGAGTTAAAAACTCTGCACTTTATGGAGGGGTTTACCTCTCTTACACTCTTGACAAAAAAATTTCAAATAGTGTAAAAAGATGGATAGAGGAGTAAGAGATGACTGAAAAATTTAGAGAAGAGATTAAGAAGCATCCTCAGCAACTCTACTACAACTCAAGAGGGAGTGGGATAGCCTATAAACTTGCCATTGCCCATCTCTCTTTTGCTGTTCAACAAAAAGTGGCTTTTATGGGGGGTAAATTTCTCTACCCCAAAGAGCCTTTATATCTTGTTGACTTGGAGAGGGAAGTTATAGAAATAATCACAGAAAAAATAGAGCTAATCAAGATAAAGCAACTTAAGTGATGATATAATTGTTTCACTTTTACGAAGAGGAAAAACCCCATGTTCACAGGTCTTATACGCGAAATTGCTACCGTAAAAAACTACAGCAACAACATCTTAACCATTGAGTCAAAACACAAAGCAGGTCTGGGTGATAGCATCGCTATCAACGGTGTTTGTTTAACCGTGATTAAAGTCAATGATGATGGTTTTAACTTAGAACTTGCAGATGAAACCCGTTCCATTATAGATGAATCTAAAATATCTGGAAGAGTTCACATAGAACCAGCCATGCAGATGTCTGACCGATTTGAAGGGCATATTGTTCAAGGGCATGTAGACTGTGTGGGGGTGGTAAGTGAGATTAACCCTTTGGAAAATGCAACCGATTTTATTATCAAAGTTGATAAAAAATACATTGCACACATTATTCCAAAAGGCTCAATCACCATTGATGGTATTTCACTTACCGTAAATGATGTTGGGGAGGATTCATTTCGTTTGACCATTATTCCCCATACTTTAAAAGAAACGCTTATGGGAAACTATAAAGTGGGAACAAAGCTCAACATTGAGACCGATGTTTTTGCTCGATATATTGACCATATTTTACAGCACAGAAGTGCTAAAAAATCTATGTCATGGGATGATGTAGACAACCTACAGATGGGATATTAATTATGAATCTTTTTGACTATACTATACCAGAAAAAAATGAGGAATTTGACCTTCTTTTAGAGCATGAAAGTCTAAGTATTGTACGGATTGTAAGTTCCGATAACTTTGAATCAAAAAAGTATGTCCAAGATGAAGATGAATGGATACTTGTTATTGAAGGGGAAGCCACCCTCCTTTTAAATAAAGAGGAAAAAGTTCTAAAAAAAGGTGACTCCTTACTCATTCCTGCCAAAGCACCCCATCAAGTCACAAAAATGACAAAGGGGACAGTTTGGTTGGTGATACATATTTTTTAATGTATCACTTTAAATTTAAATTAATTTAAATTTTTCAACCATTTATCTTGAAGTTTTCCATGAAAGCTTTTCTCTAAACTATCAGCTTCTCTCAGTCTAAGGAGAACCCTATCGGTTCTCTCTTTTAACTTACTCTCTGGAGGAAATACAATTCCATAGTTTTGAGGGTTAAAGGTAAAAGGGACAACCATCAGTACTTTTTTCTTCTCCTCTTTATTGATTTTATTTGCAAGATACACAAGTCTTGGTCCATCATGAACCAAAGCTTCAGCTTTTCCACTTCTTACCAAAGCAATTCCCTCATCGACTGTTTTCACAGGGATAACATTTGCCCCTATTTTTTCTACATATTTTCTTGGGGCATCGGTTGAAACAGCTGCGACAAATTTACCTGCCAAATCTTTCTCTGAACGAATCGATCCACCAATCGCTTGTGCTGTTAGGGCTGAGGTAACGATGGCTGTCAAAATACTCACGGCTAAGATTCCAACAATATGCCACATCAGGTCTATCACCCTAGCGAAACCTTTACTCGGTGGTGTCTCCCAAGTAATTAACATGGTGATTCCCCACCAAAAAGAGTCGATAATTCCTGTTCCATAATTTTTGGAAAATAGGTCAGAAGCTTCATCACGTTTGTCAATAAACCAACGTAAGTGCATGGTGACCAGCAAAAAAAGTAGAAACATTAAGGTGGTTTCGAGATTCATCATTTTTTTTATCTCTTTACCCATAAGTTCTAAAACAGATGCCGATGCTTTTGAAGCATCAACCATCACTTGCAAACCCAGTTCATACATAGAGGAGGAGAAGTCTATACGCTCTTCACGACTAGAGGTGATGGTGACAGCAGAGATAGCAGCATCAACTTCACCTTTTTCAGAAGCCTCAATAAGTGCTGACGTTGAATCATAATAGACCCACTCTGTTTTAACATTTAATTTTTCTGCTATTTTATTCCATAGGTCAATAGAGAAACCAATGGGCTTTTTCTTTTCATCAGAAACATTTTGATCATACATCACCCAAGGTTCAGAGGGTTTAATTCCGATTTTTAAAGTTTCACTCTGTGCATAGAGTGAAAAAAGTAGCATAAACGCTAAGATAAGACGCATAGATAATCCTTAAGTTCAGTAATGAATAATTTTGAGCGAAGTATACTTGATTAGACTGTAAAAGTGATACAAATTAAGTTATTTTTTTAGAAATAATCTTTATCTTTAAGACTTTTAGCTATAGGGTTACGTATTTTCTTTAATTCCATATCTATGTATTCTAAATTATCCAACATTTTCATAGAAGCGATGGTGGAGTAACGGGTCATTTCACCATAGTAAACAAAAATTAAAAATCCATTTTCATACAATCCCAAACGGATAGAGGCTGCTGTGGAATAGGTGGTTAAAATGGCATCTTCATTACAAAGCTTTGCCATATCGGCAAAAAACTCTTTTGTCCAAAGGAGAGGGTTATGTGCAGGGGAAAAAGCATCTTGATAAATCACATCTATCTTCTCTTTAATTTGGGGAACACTCTTTCGTGCATCTCCCAATAAAATTTCTATTTTAAACTGCTCATCTTCATAAAAAAAGTTTTCACTTACAGCTTTTATAATATGTTTAATATTGTCAAATTCAGGAGGATAATCAAAAGTAGATAAAGAGCGAATAAGCTCTTCATCAAACTCTGGAGAGAGGATATGAACTTTGGTTTTTAGTTGATGTTTTTTAATATGGTAAAGGGTGGCAAAAGTATTGTAGCCTAACCCAAAACAGATATCTAAAATAGTAAGAGAATACTTATCCTTATCTCTCTCAAATACTGGTTTTACATGCTTTTCAAGCGATTCATGTAACGCACCATCTTTGGTAGAGTGATAAGGTTCATTGAACTCTTTTGAAAAAAGTGTATTTGTTCCATCTTCACATAAAACAAGCTCTTTTTGAGGTCGAAGAGTTTGATTATACACCTACAATCCTACCTCGTCTAACTCTTTAAACTTAAACGCTTCAATAATCTCTTCGATGGTCTCCTCTTCACGAACACAGAGAACCATCATCCCTTCATTCATAAAATCAATATAAGACTCATATTTGTCTATAAGGATAACAAAATCTACCCAATCGGTAAAATCTTCACGAGACTTATGAAAAGCAAGTGATTGGATTTTTCCATCATCAAACTCTATTAATGCCCACTCTTTAACATCCATAAGTTTTGTAACTTTAGATGCCAACTCACTACTACTCTCAACAGGAATCCAAATAAACATCTATAACCCTTTTAATTTTTTCTTAGAGAGTTTTAACTCTTTGTTAGACATAATCCCAATCTTACTGTCAAGAACCTCTTGTGCTATATTCTTCGCATCTTCAAGAGAGTGCATTTTATATGTACCACATTGATAGATATTTAATTCAGGAATATCACTCTGCTTCTTTACATTTAAAACATCTATCATAGATTTTTTCCAAGCCTTAGCCACTTTTTTCTCTTTTGGTGAACCCAAAAGTGACATATAAAACCCTGTTCGACATCCCATTGGTGAAAGGTCAATAATTTCCACTTTTTTAGAGTTTAAATGGTCTCGCATAAATCCTGCAAAAAGATGTTCTAAGGTATGGATTCCTGTCTCACTTAGTATATTTTTATTGGGTGTACAAAAACGTAAATCAAAGACTGTAATATCATCACCACTTGGGGTACTCATTGACTTGGCTACCCTTACAGCTGGTGCTGACATTTTTGTATGGTCTACGGTGAAACTATCTAATAATGGCATAAATAATCCTTTAAATTTAATATTATATAATGCCGAAATATACAATAAAAAATATATAAAGATGGTAAGATTACACAATAAAAATAACACAGGTGGGATTTCATGGATAAACAAGAAGAGTTTGAAGGTGCAATTAGTAAAGTTTTGGAACTTTTAGGGGAAGACCCTAAGCGAGAAGGTCTTATAAAAACCCCTTCTCGTGTAGCCAAAGCATGGAGTTTTTTAACAGAAGGTTACAACGAAGACCCCAAAGAGATTTTGAACCAAGCCCTATTTACCTCAAGTAATGATGAGATGGTTGTGGTGAGAGATATAGAGTTTTACTCAACCTGTGAACACCATATGTTACCCATTATAGGACGGGCGCATGTGGCTTATATTCCAGATGGTAAAGTGGTGGGTCTCTCCAAAATCCCCCGTATTGTTAATGTTTTTGCAAGACGTTTACAAATTCAAGAACAGATGACAGAGCAGATAGCCGATGCGATTACCGAATCTATCAACCCTAAAGGGGTGGCTGTAGTGCTTCATGCCAGACACATGTGTATGGAGATGAGAGGGGTACAGAAAATCAACTCCACCACCGTAAGTTCTGCACTTCGTGGTCTCTTTAAAAGTGACCAACGGACACGAAATGAGTTCTATAATATTATTAACACCCCTGCACCCTCTAACTTTTAGAAAAACCTCTTTTTTAAAACAGAGTCAAGCTCTTTGACTCTGTTTTATCTCTTCTATCTTTTTTAGAAGCTCTTTATACTTTTGAGTAATATCTGTCCGTTCAAAGAGAAATGCCGATATCTCTTGTTCATGCTCTTTTTTCAAAGCCATTATTTTCTCCTCAGCTAAAGACAATTTAAATGTTAACTTTTCAATAATTTCATCTTTTGTTTTTATAAAATTTCCTTTATCTGAATAGAGATATTTATCTTTCTCTTCAGCTTTCTCCTCTTTAAGGTACAAAGATTTAAACTTTTCAACCTCTTTAAGATACTTATTTTTCAAACTTACCTTAGAAATCAACCAACCAAAAATAAAGCCTACAAGTATTGCTACTAAAAGGTATATACTTATTTCCATTATCACTTCTATCATTGTTTCACCTTTTTCAAACTAATTTCTATCCGTTTATTACTTAAATTCTCATCTGACGTAGAAAGGGGAAACTCTTCACCATAACCAATAGAGGTTACCAACAGAACATCACTTCGTTTTTCCATATACTCTTTAAGTATATCTGCACGATTTTGAGAAAATTTTAAATTTTCTTGATTTGTTCCCGTCTTATCAGTATGAACTTCTATATTAAGTGCTATTTTTTCATTCATATTATTTAAAACATCTATAATTCTTGCTAGTACCACCTTATTCATATTTAAATTTATCTCTTTTGATTTACTCTCTTTTAAAAAATCCTCTTTTTCAAAGTGAATTGGATTACTTTCTAAAAGTTTATTAATTTTTAACTGAGCCATATCTATATTTCGTTCAATTATATGAAGCTCTCTCTTTCTTGGATACTCTTTCATACATACCTTTTGAATTTTAGAGATACGTATCGCTTCTAAACGTTTCGCATAGATATCTTCAGCATATACCCTTATAGCGAGAAAGATAAGAAGAGATGAAAAGGAGATTAACAATATAAATAATGTACTTATTTTCATTCTCTACCCCATAATGTTTTTATTTATTGAAAAAAATATATTTCTAATTTTACCACAAAAATATTTTTAAACACAGATAAATATATATCTATTTTAATATTTATTTTTATTTTATTATAAACAATTTAGCACACATTAAGATTAATTTAAATTATTGCTTCAAAGCACTATTTTTTGGGATACTCAAAGGAAAATTCACTTCTTTTCTTAATTTAAACTTTAATTAATTAGTTAAATTTTAAGTTAAGTTATCATTTATTTAATATAAAATATTCCTATCCAAATACAAACGAAAGGAGATTTTTTAAAATGAAAATCAGTGTAATGGGAATAGAGTACAATCAGTTGTTAAGTGGGAAAGCATTAGCAGAGATGGGGAACGAAGTGACGTATATCTCAAGAGATTGTAAGAGAATAGATAATATTAAACGAGGCTACTATAATGCCGATGAGGCGATGGTAATAAAAAGTATCAATAAGGAAGAGACTGTTGGGTTTACAACCGACATTAAAACAGCCCTTCAAAATAGTAACATGTGTTTCATTTCAGAAGGTTATACAGAAAGTAATGAACAAGAGATGCAAAATGTATTAAATGCAGCTAAAGAGGTTGGTGCAAACATGAGTAAACATATGTTTATTGTTGATCGTTCAGGAATTTCAGGTTCAAGAGTTGACAACATTAAAGAAGTTATCCAAGAGGAACTTACAAAAAGAGATGCCAACTTTACATTTGAAATTATTGCCAATCCAAATTTTTTAAAGTCATAGCTTTTAAATATTTTCAATCTTAAACATTATGCAGAAATGAACTTACCTCTGAATATATAATTAAAACTATAAACTTTCAGAGTATTTTTCATTTAAACTCAAAAATAAACCTTATATTTATCATATCTACTGCATAATGCGTTAAAAAAGAGTTCTATGAGTCTAAAATTAATCCAACAATCTATAATTCCTCTGTTTTTAACAACTTTTTTTATTGGTTTATTTTACTTTCAATTTCAATACATCTATCCATTTATTATTGAAAACTTTAGAGATGCCCCCCTCTTATTTGTATATTCACACCTATTTTTATATATTTTTTTAGTGCTTGTTCTGTTTACCTCCCTTATTAACCTTATCAACCATTTTATTTTAAAATCTAAAATATTTATTACCCTTAACATGTTTGTTATTTTACTTTTTTATCTATTTTTTTCATCTGCTATCTTAGATATTTTAAATTATTTTATCTCTTATCCTTTTAATGAAAACAGTATTATGGGAATTATCCTTTTTATGGTTGCATCATTTGGTTACACCCTTTATAGTGTGGGAATATTATTTTTTAATCGCTTTATCCCCCTTAGTCATATTTTTGTTTTCATCCTATTTTCTCTTGTCTATACGGCTTTTTTTATAGATATCTATTGTTATCCCATTGAAGATTTTTTTAATAAATTTTAATAAAAATTAAGATTTTTTCTTAAAATATCTATTATGAAAGCTTATCTTTTTTCTATCATTTAAGTAATATTTCAAATATCTATTGATAAACTAGTCCATCATTACAAAGGATAATTATGAAAAAAATGATTACTACTTGTATGGCTACTGTAGTCGTACTCACTACAAATGCAGTGGCTGAGTTTAACTTTAACCAAACTCCAGAGAAGCTTACAGCCTACTATGTATCAACCATTCAACCTCTTGATACACTGAAATTAAAACTAAGCAACCATGGGTTTGAAGTACTTGCTACAACAGAAATAGTGAGTGGGGAAAGTGTCATCACCATCACCAATGCTGAACTAAAAGCAACCAACACGTACATGGCAACTTTACAGGTTCTTGTCAATACCATTAACAAGGAGATTCGTGTTCAAAACCCCTCATATTTTGGGGCTGCTTACTTACAAGACAACTATAAGTATGGTCAGTTTAAAGCAACACTCACGGCACTCGAAGCAACACTGGGTACGATGAATACAGTTAAAGAAAAAACAGATTTCAATGATTTATCCTCGTTTAGTTTTATGTTTGGGATGCCAAAACTACAAGATACTATCTCCATAGCCAAAGGGGAAAACTTAGAAAGTAAACTAAGTTCTCCTAAAATTGCGTATCGTCTTAACCTTCCAAATGGTACAACCCTAATAGGTCATGTTCTTAGAAAAAAAACCAATAAGTTCCTAAAGAAAATAGACCAAACACAAAATGCACAACTTTTACCTTACGAAGCGATGATGCAAAATGGAGAAGTAACCGTTCTTGATCCCAAGTATTATCTTGCCCTCTCTTTACCTTTGTTGAGTATGGGTGAATTTATGAAAATAGCAACAGCCCCTGACCAGATTGTCAAAGATATTAAAAGGGTCTACAAGTAGTTTTTTTATCTATTTAGAAGAGCTTTGCTCTTCTATTTCAATATGTTATACTTCTAAAAAGAAGGAAAATAATGAAAATATTACTTATTGCTCTACTACTCACTCTAAGCACCCAAGCCAAAACCATAAAAATAGCCGTCGCAGCCAATGTCTCTTATGCCATCAATGACCTAAAAAAAGAGTTCAACAAACTCTACCCAGATATAAAAGTACAAGTCACCATAGGGGGAACAGGAAAACTCACAGCCCAGATAAAAAATGGAGCTCCTTACCAAATTTTAATGGGAGCAAACATGCTCTACCCTGAAACACTCTATAAAGAAGATTTTGCCATCACCAAACCCTTGGTTTATGCCCAAGGCTCATTGGCTTATCTCAGTAGAAATAAAAAGGATTTTACTAAAGGGATGAAACTTTTAAAAAGCAATAAAATCAAAAAAATAGCCATCGCCAACCCCAAAACAGCCCCCTACGGTACAGCCACCGTAGAAGCCCTAAAAAATGCAAAAGTTTACGATGCCATTAAAAGTAAGCTGGTCTACGGTGAATCCATCTCCCAAACCGTCATCTATGCCACCAAAGCCACAGATATAGGTTTCATCGCCAAATCATCACTCTACAGCCCAAAAATGTCCCACTTCAAAGAGGGTGAAAACTGGACAGAACTCGACCCAAAACTCTACACCCCCATCAACCAAGGGATTGTCATCTTAAAAAAAGGGGAAAGCTCTATGGAAGTTTCAGCCTTTTATACCTTCATTTTTTCAACAAAAGCATCAAAAATATTTAAAGCATTCGGATACATCATCCCATGAACCAATTTACAGCCACCGTTAAAACCATAGACCAAGTAGAAAACCTCCACTTGGTCACCTTTGCACTGGGAAAGCAAACTGTAAAAATGGTCAGCCTAGAGTTAAACGAATCACTAAAAGTTAACAGCACCATAAAACTCAACCTAAAATCAACCCAACTCTCCATCGCCAAAAACATAACAGGACAACTAAGCCATGCAAATCAATTAGAAGGTAAAATAACAGCTGTCAATAACGGTCAATTGCTTAGTAACATTCAACTCATGGTCGAAGGATTTGAACTGGAAAGTTTGATTACATTAGAGGCTTCTTTAGCGATGAAATTGAGTGTGGGAGATGATGTTTTGGTTTTGATTAAGGGGAGTGAGGTTTCGATTTGTGGGTAAGATTTGATATAATCATGAAAATTTAGGAGTTGAGTTTGAATTTAAAAAAATTAATATATTATGGCGAAAACAACCTGTAGGGTGCTGTTTTCAACGCACCACGAAATCAAATAAGCATAAAATAGGGGTTTGCCGAAAGGCTTAAAAACTGTGGGTTCGATTTCATCGAACGTCAAAACCCAGCTTGAAAATAAAATAATATTTTTATAAAAAGTAGATTGATATAACGCGTTCGATAAAATCGAACCTACAGGAAATCGAATGTTTAAGATTAAAAAGGGGATGTTTTGGAACTTGTTTATTTGTGGGTTGAGGATTATAAAAAAAGTAGCAATTTAAAAAGAAGTATGTATGAAAAAACTCGTAGGGTGCTGTTTTCAACGCACCAAAAAACCAAACACGCATAAAGCAACACCTCGCCGAAAGGCTTTTTTTACCCTTTCGGAAAAACTCTTTTTTATGCCAATTTCTATTCGTGGTGCGTTAGAAAACAGCCAATGCCAATGACTTAAGCTTTTTTTGACCAATTCATAGTTCGGGTGTAAACACACCGATTCCAAATATACCGATTGGAATATGTGGAATCGACGGCTTTAGCCTCGCTATATTTTGGGCTTAATTCCTTAAGTCATTGGCATTGAGAAAACAGCACCCTACGGAATGTTTTTAAAAATCAAAAACATATGTAAAGTAGAGTTAGAAGAAAATTAAGTGTGTCGGGGATTCCGACACACGAGAGAAGAAAGTAAATGAAGCAAAGAGAAAAACATGCTACAATACAGAAGTATACTTACTAAAAAATAACTTTTATTTGGAACTATAATGAAAAATATACTTATAGAGCAGAATCCTCATTGGAATAATAAGCATAATAAGTCCATACGTCGTGAGCAGTTAACTAAACTTATTGACTATTTACCACTTAAACAGGTCATTACTATTTCAGGTATAAGACGTTGTGGTAAAAGTACTTTGGCAAAACAAGCAATTAGCCACTTAATCAGTAGTGGGGTTAACCCTTATAACATCTTTTTTATAAACCTTGAACAGCCTTACTTTTTGGAGTATAGACATGATGCTAACTACCTAAATACAGTTTATGACGAGTACTTGAAACTTGCAAATCCACAAGGGAAAACTTATGTGATATTTGATGAAGTTCAGTTTTTTGAAAACTGGCAGGTGTTTATAAAAAGTAAATATGAGAGTTCTGATATAAAGTTTATTATTACAGGTTCTAACTCTTCTCTACTCTCTAACGATTTAAATACTCTGCTAAGTGGTAGAACCTTGGGTATTCACTTGGAAACTTTTTCATTTAAAGAGTTTTTAGACTATAAACAGATAGCTCATAGCAATGAAATAGAGAGAGTAAGTAATAGAATAGATATAGAGAGAGCCAAAGAGGAGTACTTGACATGGGGTGGATTTTATGAAGTTTTTGATGAACCAAAAGGGTATATAAAAAAAGAGCTACTTATCTCTTATGCTAAAAATATTATCTACCAAGACATTGTCCCACGATACGGCATACGAAACTCTAGTGAGTTGGAACGACTTTTCTTCTACTTGCTCTCTACAGCAACAGGTATTTTAAACTATAGTAAATTGGCTGAAATATTCGATATAAGTGACAAAAGTATAAAAGAGTATATAGGTTACTTTGAAGAGGTTTTCCTGCTTAATAGAATGGATAAGTATCATACCAAACCAAAAGAGAGAATTCGCTCTTCTAAAAAAATATATGTAAACGATAACGGCTTTTTACAGATAGCCCCTAAGCACTCAAAAAACTTAGGTACAGCCTTAGAAAACAAGGTTTATAATATTCTCTATGCGAAAGATAATACTGTTACTTATATGAGAGAAAAATATGAAGTTGATTTCTACAGTGAGAAAGTACTTTACCAAGTAGCCTATAACATAGATGATGAAAAGACTAGAAAAAGAGAACTTGGTGCGTTTAAGTATTTTAAAAATAGTGAAACTACCGTTTGTAAGTTAATTACTTTTGATAGCAATGAAGTCGTTGATGATGTTGAGGTTTTGAGTTTTGATGAATTTGTTTTATTGTAATATTTTTAAACTTGTAGGGTGCTGTTTTCAACGCACCACGAATAAAAATTGGCATAAAATAAAGTCTCTCCGAAAGGGCAAAAAAAGCCTTTCGGCAAGATATTATTTTATGCGTGTTTGGTTTTGTGGTGCGTTGAAAACAGCACCCTACGGAGGTTTTAAATGCTAGAAACCCTACAAAACCTAGACCTTAGCCCTTTTATATTGTCATTTAAACTGGCAGGTATCACCACCTTTATACTCTTTTTTTTAAGCCTACCTCTTGCTTGGTATTTATCTCAAACCAAGTCAAAGGCAAAGCCATTTTTAGAAGCTATCACAGCTTTACCCATTGTTTTGCCCCCTTCTGTTTTGGGGTTTTACATCTTGGTGGTATTTGCCAAGGTTGATTTGGCTTTTACTTTTACGGGGTTGGTGATAGCTAGTATATTTTACTCTTTGCCTTTTATGGTGCAACCTTTGCAGAGTGGCTTTGAAGCACTGAACCATAACATGCTAGAAGCCTCTTATGTGGCTGGGAAAAGTAAATTAACTACTTTATTCAGAGTTGCTTTACCCAATATAAAGGCTTCGGTTTTGACAGCTCTTATTATCACTTTTGCTCATACCGTTGGGGAGTTTGGAGTAGTGTTAATGATAGGTGGGAGCATCCCTGATGAAACGAAAGTAGCCTCCATAGCCATTTATGAGATGGTGGAAGTTATGGATTATAGTACGGCTCATATTTATAGTGGTATAATGTTGGTTATGAGTTTTGTGGTACTGTTGGGGGTCTATACTTTTAACAGACAATCGAGAATAAAAATATAGATGAAAACAATGATAAAAATAGAAATAAATAAAAAACTTCATGGTGCAGATGGGGAGATGAACCTAAAAATAAATCTCAATATTTTTCAAGGATGTTTTTTGGCTTTATCTGGTCAAAGTGGAAGTGGAAAAACCACACTACTTAGAATTTTAGCAGGACTGGAAGTTGCACAAGGGTATATAGAGGTCGATGGGGAAGTTTGGCTCTCAGAAAAAAAATGTTTAGAGCCACAAAAACGTCAAATAGGATTTGTATTTCAAGACTATGCACTTTTTCCAAATATGACGCTGGAAGAGAATTTATTGTTTGTCAAAAAAGATAAAAAATTGGCTAAAAAGCTCTTAGAACTGACTGAACTTTCTTCACTGAAAAAACGACTTCCACATACCCTGAGTGGGGGTCAAAAACAGCGTGTTTCACTTTGTCGTGCCATGATGAACAAACCCAAACTACTGCTAATGGATGAACCCCTTTCAGCACTTGACCCTGCCATGAGAACCAAGCTACAAAATGAGATACTGCAACTGCATAAAGAGTTTGGAACAACCACCATTATGGTGAGTCATGACCCTTCTGAAATCTACCGTTTGGCTTCTCGTGTATTGGTATTGAAGTTAGGGAAAATTGTCAATGATGGGACAGCCAAAGAGGTACTATTAAAAACCTCTGGTTCTCAGAAATTTTCTTTTGAGGGGGAGCTTTTAGAGATTATAAAAGTTGACGTTATCTTTATCGCCATTGTAGCGATTGGTCAGCAGTTGGTTGAGGTGGTGATAAGTCAAAATGAAGCCAAACAACTGACCATCGGTCAAGCTGTTCAGATAAGTACAAAAGCATTTGCACCGTCAATTATTAAAAGTTAGCCTCTTTGCACTTCACCAGAAAAACTAATGATTCCATGCTGTAAGTTAGAAATCTGTTTAAATCCAAGTGATTTCATCGCATATTGTACTTGGTAACTTCTACTCCCTGTATGACAATAAACCAAAATTGGTGTCTCTTTTTTATCATTAAACTTCTCTATCTCTGCATAAAAACTTGACGTAGGAACTAAAGCATCCGTCCCCACAATATGACCCATTTTAAACTCCATCATCTCTCTAACATCTAAAAGGAGAAAATCTATCATCTTTAAAGTTCTAGCTTCAATAAGTGCTTCCACTTCATCACCATCAAGCTGTTCTTTTGCTAAAAGAAGTTCAGCCTCCTCCTTTGTAATACCACGAGAGTGTTGATGCACCACCTCTTCCACTTCATCGGTCTTTTTTTGTGCTTCTGCATATTCAGGGGTACAGAAAATTCCACAATGGCAAAGACCATCTTCTGGAATCTCTTTCTCAATCGCTGGTTTACAAGGGCAAATACGGTTATCGGCTTTTTTCTGCTCCTCTTTTGTCTCCCCCTCAACCATGAAACAGGGACAGAAACGTTTACCATACATCAATTTATTTCGAGCAAGACCCATGGCAACACCTTCGTTGACATCTTCATTTGGGTTCTGAACCCAACCAAAACTTTTATTAACTTTTTGAACAAACGTCCATGTTTTTTCTAATTCTGCTTTAAACTCAGGTGAGTTCATATCTACAGGTTGCATTAGCATTCCTTATTTATAAAATTAAGAAATTTTACAATATTATTATTAATGCTTGGTACTATTTATATCTAAAAAAATATCTTTCATTAAAATATTTATCTGCTGTAACATATTTTTTGTTTTATTCAAATCAATCCCTATCTCATCACCCTCAATATGAACACCCATCCCCTTTGTCATATTGATATCGGCTTTCATAATTTTATCTTCTATCTCTTTTGCTTTGTTCTCCATCTCCACCTCTAACATTTCAAAAAAGTGACTGGTTTTATTAATATCTAAAACAATTTTTTCATCTTTAAATTCAAAACCCAAGCGATTTAACATATCAGCTTCTTGTTTTTTTTCAGGTTTCTTGAGCTCTATTGGTTTTTCATTTTTTACGGTATCAACTTTCTCTTCAATATCCGTACAAGAGATAAAAAATGGTATTAAAAGTGCTATAATCAAATTTGTTTTTTTCACAAACTATCCTTATTTAATAAATTTAAATTATTATATCTTTATTTAACCACATTTTTACAAGAAAAATAATATTAATAGTTAAAGTTTTTAGATTTTTTACACAATTCCTACACAATCTTTTTATAAATTTTGCTATCTACAATCTTATTTTATTGTAAAAATCATGTTTATGAAGGAAACTTTTGAGAAAAATCAAGAGAAGTTCTCTAGCATTTTTGGCACTGCCTATCCTATTTTCTGGATGTATGCAAGAGAAAGCATCAAAGATTATCCCACCAAAACCAATGGATAATAAAGTACTTATCAATTCAAATGAAAAAAACTTATCGAGAGAAGAGAATCGATCGGTTAACAATAACAATACTATTTTTGAATATACCGCTCCAAATATTCAAAACACTTATACGCTTACAAAACTCACCATTACAAAACCTAGCACTCCTATCATAGAATTTGCCAAACCAATCAAACCAAAAGAGTTAAATATCAACGAATTAAGCATCTTAGATGAACTTGCATTAAGTGTTGAAAATGATATGGATGAGGAGATTATAGGAGATGAAGAGATAGTAACCGAAGCACTAGAGGTGGGTGATAACTGGACGGTACTTACAAAAGAAGATGAGATTATAGAAACAGCTAAAGAATTTTTAGGAACTAAATATATTTGGGCTGCAAATGGACCTAGTGCATTTGACTGTTCAGGCTATACAAAATATATTTTCAAGAAACATGGTATTACGATTCCAAGATACTCTGGACATCAAGCTAAAGTGGGGATAAAGGTTGCTTATAATGACCTTCAAAAAGGGGATCTTGTCTTCTTTGATACAGATAAAAAACACTCTAAATCAAATCAAAAAGTTAATCATGTTGGTATCTATTTAGGAAACAACAAATTTATCCATGCAAGTTCTGCTGGAAAAAAAGTGATGATTACCTCATTTAATCAGAAAAAGTTTTATAAAAAGAAATTTATGCATGGTCAGCGTATAATAAATTCTTCAAGTAATATAGCTCTACTAACAAAATAAATTAAGAAAAATTTTCTTAGTTTATCTAGCCTAGTATCTTTTTAAATCCACTTAATACAGCACCCATAATACCTCGTGGCTTAATCAACTCTTCAAGAAATTCATTATATCCCAACTCTTTTTCCTCTAAATAAGCTTCTAAATAAGAGAGTGAACCTTCCATTCCACGTTTTTTTTCAATACTTAGCATTGTTGCATATAACTCCTCTATCTCTTCAATAACTTGTTCAGGAGCTGACCGTCTAAATGAAGTAAATGATTTTATATTTCCTTTTTGATCTCTTTTCACAGAAAAGTCAGCAATAACCCAATAATATTTTCCACTTTTTGCCAAGTTTTTCACTACACCTGAAACGTCTCTCCCTGCAAGAAGTGAATTCCATATCAAAAAGAAAATTGCTCGTGGCATATCAGGGTGACGTAACACATTGTGTGGAGAACCTATAAGTTCCTCTTCAGTATATCCTGATATTTCACAAAAATTTTTATTGATAAAAAGTATATTTCCTTCGGTATCTGTCTTACTAACAATAAATTTCTTTTTAGAGAAGAAAATTTCTTGATCTATCACTATTGGTCTATATATCATTGTTTTTACCTTCAAAACGTAATGGGACAATTTTAGCTAACTCTTTATAAAGTCATCATTTAAAGCAAAAAATCGTAGTTACTATAAAAATTCTTAACAAAAAAGAATAAAAAATAAGTATAGCTTTTTCTTCTTTTATATGATAGACTATAGCTATTACTAGTGGAAAGGTCTAACTATGTTCAAAACTATATTCACTTTTTTATCTTTACTATTTTTCTTGATGTTTACATCAGGATGTTCCCAAGTCAACTCTCTCCAAACAGGAGATGATGTTAAAATTATTGGAACAGTTACTTATGATAAAGTTCCTGTTCAAGTCAGTAACTATGGTATGGTCAAACTTGACTACCCCAATACCATAAAAGAGGCAGGAAAGTATCTCCTTATTAAAGTTCTTAATCAAAATGAAGAAGTACTCTCTCAAACCACAACAGATAAAAATGGTAACTATACTGTTTCTGTTCCGAAAAATACCAATGTAAAAATTCGTGTTTATGCTAGAATGTTAAAAGAAAATGTTTGGGATGTGAGTGTTGTTGATAATACCAAACAAAAAGCGATGTATGTTATCGAAGGTTCGCTACATAATAGTGGCACAAAAACTTCTAAAAGAAATTTACATGCTTCCTCTGGATGGGATGGATATAAATATGTTGGAGAACGAGATGCTGCCCCTTTTGCAATCATTGATAGTATTAATACTGTCATGCAAAAAGTAGTTCAAGTAAATCCAAGTATTATATTTCCTCAATTAACAGTTAATTGGTCTATCAATAATATTGCTGCTGGAGGGGACAGGAGTTTAGGACAAATTGTTACCTCTAACTATGATGGAAACAGTAACCTATGGATTTTAGGTGATGAAAATTCTGATACAGATGAATATGATAACCATATTATCATCCATGAGTGGGGTCATTTCTTTGAAGATAAATTCTCACGTTCAGACAGTATAGGTGGTCCTCACTCAGCAGGAGACTCTCTTGATATTCGTATTGCATTTGGAGAAGGATGGGGAAATGCACTCTCTGCTATAGCCACAGATGACCCTATCTATTTTGATACAGCAGGAGAAAGTCAAGGTACAGGTTGGTTTATGAATATCGAATCATCAAGTCATGAAAACCCAGGATGGTTTTCTGAAGCATCCATTCAACGGATACTTTACGATTTATATGATGATACAAAAGATAGCAATGATAATATAAGCTTAGGTTTTAAACCTATCTATGATGCGATGGTTAATGGTGAAAGAAATACTAAAGCATTTACCAGTATTTTTTCATTTATCCATTCCCTAAAAACTGCAAATCCTTCATCTGCTTATTATATAGATCAAGTCGTTTCAGGAGAAGAGATTAGCCCTATCCATGATATTTATGGTAGTTATCGACAAAACACTGCTTTTGGAATACAATCCAACCCTATATATCGTAACTTGGTTTTAGGACAGACAGGATTAACTCAATGCAACAACAACAGTTTTGGTGTTTATAATAAATTGGGTAACCGTACCTATATGAAAGTTCATATAACCAGTGATGGAATTTACAATTTTGACGCAAAACATTATGGTGGTGATTATGGAGATCCTGATATTATTATTTATAAAGCTCTCTATCCATTTAAATCTATGGGGATGTCTCCTCTTGAAGGGGAAGGTTCAGATAGACTCTCATTAAATCTTTCCCCTGGTGACTATATTATTGAAGTTTATGATGCTTCATTTAACAATAGCTGTTTTAAAGTGATATTGAGTAAAGAAAATATGAATTACAAACCACAAGGATTGTTAAAACAAGAAAACATGAGAAAACCGCAACTATTACCTCAATATTAAATTAAAAAATAGTTATAAATTAAAAATACAAGTTTGTATTGTAACAAAATTGTATTTTTAAAACGTTTTCTCTGATTTAAGTTGATAGATAAACAATTTCTTTACAATGTTATGGAATTATATAAATAACTTAAACAAAATCAAAGGATAAGACACATGCTTCATAAACTACATATCGTAACATCTATTATAATCATAACACTTTTTTTTTCAGCTTGTGGTAAGGTAGAGACAGTAAAGAATGGTGAAGAACAGATATCTCCCTCTGCTACTCCTCTACCCTCTTCAACAGCCCCTGTAGTAGTATCTGTACCTGATACACCAACACCAACACCAACACCGACACCAACACCAACACCAACACCGACACCGACACCAACACCAACACCAACACCAACACCAACACCAACACCAACACCAACACCGACAGCAACACCAACACCGACACCAACACCAACACCGACACCAACAAATAATCCTAATACTCAAAGTTCTGTCAGTATTTCAGGAACTATAAAATATGAACGAGCAAGTGTTATTCACTCTTCAAATGCTAGTCGTTTGGATTTTTCAAACCTTATTACTGATACAGCCAAACAGATTAATGTCAAACTTATTGATGAAAAAGGAAATATTGTTGATTCAGTTTTTACAAATGATCAAGGTGAATATAAATTTTCAAATCTTCCTAAAAAAACCAATTATAAAATTCGTGTTTATGCAAAAATGTTAAAGGCATCTACATGGGATGTGAAAGTGATAGATAATGCACATGGAGGCTCTCTTTATGCCATAGAAGGAGATATGACATCTACAGGTTCTAGCAATATGATTCGTAACCTCACAGCAGCAGCGAGTAATAGAGGTGCACCACCCTTTGCCATACTAAATTCGGTGTATGAAGCTATTAAAAAAGTCCATTCGGCTGATAGTTCAGCTACTTTTCCTCCCTTAAAATTAAATTGGTCTGTCAATAATATTGAAACAGGTACATACTATGATGGAACAGATAATATTGTTATCTCAGGAGATCAACATGGAGATAGTGATGAATATGATAAACATATTATCATCCATGAGTGGGGTCACTTTTTTGAAAACAAACTCTCTCGTGCCGACAATATTGGTGGACCACATGGAAGTGGTCAGTATTTAGATATTCGTGTCGCTTTTGGAGAAGGTTTTGGTAATGCATTTTCAGCCATAGTGACCGATGATCCTATCTATTATGATACCATGGGTAATAGTGGATGGCATATGGATATCGAGAATGAAAAACCTAACCATCAAGGTTGGTTTTCTGAATCTTCTATCCAACGGATTCTTTATGACCTTTATGATAGTGATATTGATGGTGCAGATACTTTGGCTTTAGGCTTTAAACCTATCTATGATGTATTGGTAGGGCAACAAAAGAAAACTCAAGCATTCACAAGTATTTTTCCTTTTATTCATGCATTAAAAAATGAAAATAGTGTCAGTAGTACAGAAATTGATAATATTGTATCAAGTGAAAGTATTGCACCTATTAATGATATTTATGGGGAAAATCGAACACTCAGAGTCAATGGTCAAACACTACCTCTTTACAGAACGGTAGATATCGGTGGAAGCATTAATGTTTGTACTTCTAACACTTATGGGACACAAAGGTTTCCCAGAAACAATAAATTAAACCATCATAAATATGTAAGGTTTAATATCACATCCAATAGTGACTATACCATTGAGGTTAAACAATCTAATGGACATAGTGCTGACCCTGATTTTATTTTATTTAAAACATCACCTTTTAAAAACCTACTTGCGTCTGAAGATGAGGGGACAGAGAGACACGTTGTAAAGTTAAATAAAGGTAGCTATCTTCTTGATATCTCTGATGCAAGAAATGTATCATTGGGCTGTTTTGATGTAAGCATTAACTAAAGTTACACAAAAATAAGGTAAAATTAAAGTAAGATAAAAGAGATAGATTATCTCTTTTTCAATGAAAAGGATAAAAAATGAAAAAAACAACATTATTACTACTACCACTTTTGCTTTTAATGGGATTACATGCAAAACCAGCCGAGACACTTAAAGAAACACCCTCTAACATCAAAACAGGAACAACCATTGGTCACTATGCAAAGCCTGGTGCACCTATTGATATGACCTACACTTCAACAACGGTAAAGACAAATGAAGAATCAGATATCAACATTACCTTAACTTCAAATGTCAACTATGGAACAATGAAAGTGGAACTAAAATTTGATGACAAACTTGTTCAAGTAAGTAATATCGCTAAAAATTTAACGTTTCAAATAACACCAAGCCAAAAAACCTATACCATTAGCCTTAAAGCAAAATCTGTAGAAGAGGGACTCTTTTATATTCGATTAATCACAAAAATTGATAAAGGTGCAGGTTCACAATTACGTGCATTTGCTGTACCTGTCTATATAGGGGAAAATCCAAAACCAAGAACAAAAAGTAGCCAAGTTCAGAAAGTGATGGGTGGGGAAAATCTTTCTATCTCAAAAGCTGTTGAAACAATTGAAGTGCTTGAAGATTAAAATCACACCGTTAAGGTCAACGCATAAACCCACTGCTGAAGAGGCAACATATCTTCATAGATTTTAAAATTTTTATCAATCACCTCTTCAGAGTAAAAACTTCTATCTGGGATGTATGTTTTAAAAGCATACATCGCTCGATATTTTGCCAAATAAACATACTTATCCTCTTTTTCAAAGCCTAAAGGCAATCGTTTGTACTGAGGTTCAGGTAGGGCATACCCCTTTGCCAATAAGTCTTCTAAAATTTCATGTAACTCTTTTCGTTTATTCACATCTTTTATATATGCTCTGTAAGCTGACAAAAGAGGTGGCTTAAAATTTCTAATCCCTGTTGCCACAAAAACTTCATGAGATTCATAATGCATATAAAAAGAGGAACTCTGCATCCTATGCCCTCCCCCTTGCCAAAAAATAATCCCTATTTTGGTTTTTATAGGGTCTAAAGGATGATATCGTGCATCCCTATAGATTTTAAAAAGTGATTTGTTTATTTTTGCCACAGCATTGATGTTGAGTACTAAAATTTGTAAATGCTCCCCCATCTCTTCAACATAGGCTTTGTTGGGTGTAACAATCAGCTCTTCATAACGCTCTCTGTTATCATCAAGCCACTCTTTTGAGTTGTTCAGTACTATCTCATCTAAAAATTTTAAACCCTCTTCTTTAAAGCCTGTAAACTGCATAAAACACCTTAAACTCAACATTTGACATGGTCAAACCTACATTATTTTTACCATTATAACCAAAAATTAAAATAATCTCGGTATAATACGCGACCTCATTCTCTATGAGTACATTATACGAAAGGATAAAACATGCCAAAAATGAAAAGCGTTAAAGGTGCTGTAAAGCGTTTTAAAGTTAAAAAATCTGGTAAAATCAAAAGAGGGACTGCTTTCAGATCTCACATTTTGACAAAAGTAGATGGTGGTCATCACAGAGCAAACAGAGCTCCTAAGTATGTATCATCAGCTGATTCTGCAAAAATTAAAGAGATGATTAACTAGTTTTAATTTCTCAACAAGCAATAACTCCTATTAATTTAGGACAAGTTCAAGTACTAAACTTGACACCTATTAGCCACAAGATGGCACACATGGTAAAGGACAACTATGAGAGTAAAAACAGGTACGGTAAGAAGCCGTCGTCACAAAAGACTATTAAAACAAGCTAGAGGGTTCTACTCTGGTAGAAGAAAACACTTTAGAAAAGCTAAAGAGCAATTAGAACGTTCATTAGTATATGCTTATAGAGACAGAAGACAAAAGAAAAGAGATTTCAGAAGACTTTGGATTGTAAGAATCAATGCTGCTGCTAGATTAAATGACATGAATTACTCAACATTTATGCATGGTCTTAAAGTTGCAAACATCGAACTTGATAGAAAAATCTTAGCTGATATGGCGATGAATGCTCCTGAAGCATTTGCAAAATGTGCTGAAGCTTCAAAAGCTGCACTTTCTGCGTAAGTAGTACAACTTTTATATAAAGAGAGGAATTTCTCCTCTCTTTTCTCTCCCCTTTGTTATATTATCTCTTCCAAATTTCTATATTATATTTTACCTGCATGTACCCATGAAAAATCTGCACGATTAAAAAATGATATGCCAAACCATAAATCCCAAACAGAGAGATAGAAGGGTAAAGCAATACCAAGTTCACAATCATCGACCAAAAAGTAATTTTAGAAAGTGTTTTGTTTTCAGACTTAATCACCAATAAGAGTGAGAAAAATGCTCCAATGGCAAAAAACATTGAAAATGAAAATATCTCTAAAAGTTCTACAGCAGGTGGCAACACTTTTCCCGATATCAAACCAATAATTTGAGAGCTAAAGGTATGTGTGAGAAGTGCTAAAACAGCCAAAACCATCACATAAACAGAACTTATTTTTTTAATCAATTTATAATAAGCCTCTTTATTTTTAACATATTTTTTAGATAAAAATGGAAAAATTGCTTTGTTGACAGGTGCAAGTAACCCTTTGATTGCTCCATATACTTTATAGGCCAACGAGTAGTACCCTACCGTTTCATTGTCTGTCAGCAATCCCAATACGAAAATATTGATGGTTGTATAGAAATGGACAGCAATTTGGGACAAAAAGACATGCCAAGAGTTTTGAAACTGAAAAACCATTTGAACTAAAGTGGGAAAAATAAATCCTATTTTAAACTTTGTACGGATATATACCAATGCCATAATACCTGCTAAAATAGACCCTACACCATCAATTAAAGGGACAAGCATATAGTCACCCTCCTCTTTAACCAAAAGGATAATAACGATGATAGACAAGGCTTTATGAAGCATACGAAAATAAGTAATCATCTTCATCTTTTCCATCCCCTGAAAAAACCATGTAGGGAAAAGTGCATCACCCACAACCACTAAAAAAGTAAAAAGAAAAACTTTCCACTCTAGCCCCATTTTTTCAACTGTACCCAACAATAAGAGTAACACTAAAAAAGTTGCCCCTACCAATAAAAACTTTACAGATAAAATAGCAGAAAAAATTTCACTTACTTTTGTGGTATCTTCTCGCTGTATTGCAATTTGCTGTGTCCCAGTATAGTCAAAACCATAAGCAACAACCGACCTAAAAAAAAGTATGGTGGCTGTCGCAAATGCCAACAAACCAAAACGTTCAATACCTAAAACTTGTACCAAATAAGGGAGAAGTATCAAAGGTAAAATATAATTTAATCCTTGTAATGTAAAAAGTGCTACAATATTAGAGATGATTGTTTTATGCTCTGCTTTTAAGGTAATCAAACGTTCACTCCTCTCTTTACTAATTCTTTATAAATCTCTTCATATTTTTTCATCATACTTACTAATGAAAAATCAGAACAATCATAAGCCAACTGTTGCTCTTTTTCTAAAGCAGACAAAATACCTTTACTCATCGCTTCTTCATCTAAAGGGTTAACAAAAGTAACATTTAATGCTTCAGCATCTAAACCATATGCTTTTAAAGGGTAAGTAAACTGTTCAATGTCACTCACCAATACTTTTGTTTTCATAGAGATTGCTTCTAAAAAGGCTATATTTAAGCCCTCTGAAATAGAAGGCATTAAAAATAAATCACATCGTTCTAAAAAGCTATACACCTCATCTCTCTCGATAAGACCTAAAAAGATGACATTTTTTTCTAAATTTAAAGCTTTAACATGGGCTTGAATCTCCCCTTTTAACTTTCCATCACCAGCCAAAATAAATTTAATTTTAGAATTATTTTTTATTAATGGTTCAAAAGCTGAAATAAGACGAATATGGTTTTTTTCGGTTACAAAACGGGCTGGATGAAAACAGATAGTATCAGAGGAATCTATATTAAACTTTTTATAAACATCACTTTTCACATACTTATAATCTGTCTCAACACCATTTAGTATCACCTCATACTTTCCTTCAATAATTTTTTTATACTCTTTAGGAAGAACATCATAAAGCATTTGATTCACAAAAATAATTTTATTAGAAAGTTTAAAAATTAGTTTTAATAACAAAGCATTTGACTTAGATAAAAAAAGGTAAGAGCCATGCACCGTATAAACGGTTGGTTTTTTTAACACTTTATTTGAAAATAAAAAAAGTGCCATCGCTTTAATGTGATGCCCATGTACAATATCTGTCTTATTTTTCAAATCATTCCAACGACTCTTTAAAAATTTAACCTCTAACAGTTCTATCTGGTTATATTTAGACTTTTTATTAAAATAATCTGTCCATCTCCATGGAATAGAGGTCTTACTCAACTTATTCACCATATATATTATTTTCATACTCTATCCTCCCACAAATCCTGATATTTTTTAACAATCACTTGTACTTTATAACGCTCAACACTTTTTAAAATCTCCATATGATTTTTCTTTTGATTATTATACTTTACTATGGCAATTGCCATCTCTTCTATGTTTCCATTTTCTACCAAGTATCCATTTACTCCGTTTTGAATAATCTCCTCATTCACCCCAGGACAAGCAAAAGCAATCGCAAATGTTCCACAAGCATTTGCCTCTAAAAGAACATTTGGATACCCTTCATACTCTGAACTTAGTAGAGCAATGTCTGCTTTTTTCATGTAAACATAGGGATTTTTTTTCTCCCCATGAAGTGTGACTTGATTCTCTATATTTAACGCTTCTATTTTCTTTTCTAAATTATTTCGTTCAACCCCCTCCCCTATAATATTAAGATGATAATCCTCCCCTAAGATGGGGATAAGCTCTAAGAGTTTATCAAACCTTTTTTCGGGTCCTAATCTCCCTGTTGCCAATAAATTTGTTTTAAAAGAGTTAAAAGGAACACTCTCCTTTTTCTCAGCTTTATCATGAATATTTTGTAGATTCAAGGGGTTATTAATAACCGTAATCCGTTCCTCTTTAATGTTATAAGTTTTTACCATATCCTCTTTCATGAAATTTGATTGAGCAATAATATAATCAAAATTTAAAATAAAACGCTTATATAAAAAGGTTTTTTGTTTCTCTTTTTTTATATATTTTACACGTTGACTGGGGATGCTAACTTCTCTCATTAAAAAAGTTGTTTTTTTAAGAAAAAATTTCAAAAAAGGGATAAATATTGCCAACAAAAGTGTGACATGGGTAATCAAAGAGAAAACGATATCAGGCTTTTCACTCAATAAAACTTTCATCATTTGAGGTATACCCAAAGAAACTTTTTTAACATTTAAATCATGGAGGATAATTCTTTTATTAAGTGTTTCAAACAACTCCCCTTTTTTTGTAAAAAGAACAAGATGTACCTCATAGTTTTTTTGAACAAATTCATTGGCTAAAGTACTAGTAACCCGTTGAGCACCCCCCATGCTCAACTCATGTATTAAAAATATAATTTTTTTTCTTGCCATCTATTTTATATCCTCTTGCTGTTTCTGTTTCGCTTTCTCTCTTTTAGCTTTTTTCTTAGCCAAAATTTTCCAATAAATCCGTTCAAACACTTTTTCTAAAATATTTTTTTTCCTTTTTTTTAAATTTAAATCATCCATTGCAATCACATTAGAAGAATGTTCTTCTAAAAAATTTTCAAGTCGTTGAAACTCTTTTTCACTCATCATATCTGGATGGAAACAAATGGTCCATGTCCCAAAAGGCATTGTTCTTACACTCCATAACTGTTGGGGTACCCAATACATATTATGCTCCCAATACGGTGCAAAGGCGATACCGTCGCTAATAATGGTTATATCACTTTCATTTCTTAATGCTTCTATGGTATTTTTATCAAAAGAATGAGCAGGAGCTATCCATAAACGACAAGAAAGTTGCTGTTCTTTAAAAATAGCAATCCCCTCTCGAATCTTCTCTTTTTGATGCTCCAAAGAGAGCCCTGCAAATTCAGAATACTGATTAATAGGAACGATACTAATCGCTTGTGTAGTATATTTATGTTCATACCCATGCAGTGCAATTTCCCAGTTTTTATCTTGCCATTTTCGACTTTTATCCCAAAAGTCATTATCGGCTTCATCAACCATTAATTTTTCATCCTTATTATTAGGTATAATGGCAACCATTGGTTTAACTTTATACTTATCTAATAGCTTCTCCATTCTATCCCAATTTCTTCGATTCATGGTCGGACAAGCATCATCAAGTCGTATAATATATTTTGCAGACATTTTCATTCTCTTTATAAGTTTATTTTTTTATAACCATCTAAGGTTATTCTACTGAGTTACCTAAAATTAGGAAGTAATTTAATGGTACATTGAGATATTTTTAACGATATATAATATTTTATCACATTAAAATTAAAATTACCATATAATATTTCAAGATAACTTAAATTGTTTTTTTCTGTTTAATTTAATTTTAATTTAAATTTGGATAAACTGTTAAGAAGAAAACAAAGTAATGTAAATAAATTTTATAGTCACAGGAATTACAAATGACTTTTTCAATTAAAAATTTCAATCATAATGTTCACACAGCAAAAAAAACTGATTTATCCATAAGTCAAACTTCTACTGGGTATAGTAGGTTTCAGTATCTCCAAAAAAGAGCCATCGACTTAATTGTAGGTTCTTCTCTATTGGTTGTTACTTTACCTGTTATACTTTACAGTATTTACAAAATAAAAAAAGAGTCTCCAGGTTCTATTTTTTTTAAACAATCACGTATTGGTTTAAATGGTAAAGCCTTTACATGTTATAAATTTAGAAGTATGCATATCAATAGTGAATTCAACCCCTATACGCAAGAGAACGATTCTAGAATCTTCCCTTTTGGTAATACCATGCGTAAAATGCGGATTGATGAACTTCCTCAACTTTTAAATATTTTAAAAGGGGAGATGCACCTCCTTGGTCCTAGAGCAGAATGGGATATTCTTGTCAAAGATTATGAAAAAATTATCCCAAACTATCAAGATAGACATCTTGTTGCACCTGGAATTACAGGACTGGCACAAGTCTGCTACCCTTATGGGAGAAATGTAGAAGATGCCAAAGAGAAACTTAAATTTGACATGGAGTATATCAACAATTGGTCATTATGGAAAGAACTCAAAGTTGTTCTTATGACCGTTGAAGTTGTATTGGGTAAAAGAGGGATGTAAGAACCTTATTTGAAGAAACTTAAAAAATTAAACTATAATGAGGAAACTTAATGAAAATACTTGTGACAGGAACAGCAGGATTTATTGGCTTTCATTTAGCCAAAAAACTGCTTGAACGGGGAGATACAGTGATTGGTCTGGATAACATCAATGACTATTATGACACCAATTTAAAATATGCTCGACTGGCAGAACTTGGTATTAAAAAAGAGGATATTCACGAAAATAAATTAGTAGACTCTTCTAATAAAAATCACCAGTTTATTAAAGCAGATTTAGCAGATAGAGGAGCTATTGATACTTTGTTTGAAACAGAGAAATTTGATGCTGTTTGTAACCTTGCAGCACAAGCAGGTGTTCGATACTCTATTGAAAATCCTCGTGCTTATATAGATTCCAATATTGTAGGATTTACAAACATACTTGAAGCTTGTCGTCATAATGGAGTTAAAAACCTTGCCTATGCTAGTAGTTCTAGTGTCTATGGGCTAAATAAATCTCAACCATTCAAAACAAGTGATCATACCAATCACCCTGTCAGTCTCTATGCTGCTACCAAAAAATCAAATGAACTGATGGCTCATACCTATAGTCATCTTTATGGTATAGAAAGTACAGGTCTTCGATTTTTTACTGTTTATGGGCCATGGGGTAGACCCGATATGGCACCCATGCTTTTTTCTGATGCCATTTTAAATGATAGACCCATCAAAGTATTTAATCATGGAAATATGAGTCGAGACTTTACCTACATTGATGATATTGTTTCAGGAATTATAAAAGTTATTGACAATCCAGCAAAAGCAGATCAAAGATGGAATGCCAATAAGCCTATGCCCAATAGTTCATCTGCACCCTATAAAATATATAATATAGGAAACAATGCACCTGTTAACCTTATGGAGTTTATTGGTGAAATTGAAACAGCCATTGGAAAAGTTGCTGAAAAAAACTTTATGGATATTCAAGCAGGAGATGTAGAATCAACCTATGCAGATACCTCTGAACTGATGAATGATTTTAAGTATAAGCCATTTACCCCTTTAAACCAAGGTGTAGGAGAGTTTGTAACTTGGTATAAAGCCTTTTACAAAAAATAAATCTTATGAAAATTGTTGAAGTTACAGGTATTGCGGGTGTTGGAAAAAGTTATATTATAGCTTTGTTATCAAAAAAAGGAAATTTTATTTTTGATTATGAAATCATTAAAAAATATAATTTAAATGATTTTAAATTATTAATATATTTCTTTAAAAATAAAAAAAGTTTATATCTATTTAATGATATACTACATTTAGCATTTTTATTAAACATACCACTCTTTAACAAAATAAATTTTATACGTAACAGTATCAAGAAGTTTGGTAAAAACTATTTTATTACATCTTCTCTTCCTGATAACAAACGAACAGTGATTGTAGATGAAGGGGTTAGTCATCTCTATCAGAATGTGGTATCACATAGAAAACAAAACAATCAAAAGCTCCGTACACTGGTTAATAAACTGATTGACAAGAGCGAGGTGTCTCACGAGATTATTGTTGTTACAGCCAAGGATGAAGAGGTGTTTCAACGACTACAATCACGTGGTCATAAACGGATAAAATCTGAAAAAGAGATAGACAATTTTATAAAAATGGGAAAAGACAATATAAAAGCACTAAATAAACAATTTTATACCATTACTCAAATAGAGAATAACATAAATGGTAATCTCGACTTTGAATTAAACAAAATTATAGGAAAATAAATTAATATGTATCAACTATCAAAAGAGTTAATCCAAGAACTCAAAGCCAATGAAATTCTTTATTGTCACTGGAAAAGCAATCTTTTACTCAATGAAGCACTCAATGGCTATGATGATCTTGATCTTTTAGTCAAAAAAGAGCATTTAGCAAAATTTGAAGCCACCATTTTAAAGATGGGATTCAAAGAAGGTTCAAACAAAAATATTAGCTTTTCAAGCGTCAAACATTTTTATGGTCATGATATTCAAACAGGTAATATTTTACACTTACATGTTTACTACAAAATCAAAACAGGACCGAGCTGGACAAAATCATTCCATTTTGATTTTGAAGATTTCTTCTTAGAAAACCTTATCGACCACGAAAGTGGTATGCCTATACCAGAAAAGCATATAGAACTCCCTATTTTCATCTTTCGAATTATGTTAAAGTATTCCAAAATAAATGAATTTTTACTGGTTTCAAAAGAGGAAGAGCGTACTTACAAAGAGATAGAATATCTCTTAAATACAATGAATCATGAAAAATTGAAAGCCTTTTTAGAAGAATATTTTCCAAAAGTCTCTATATCTGACCTTTTCAACTATATCAAAATTATTCAATCAGAAGATACAATTAAAAAGTATAGAGAAGGAAATAAATTAAAAAATAAGTTAAAAAACTATAAATATCTCTCGTTCTTTCAAGACAATTACAATAACTTAGAGCAATTTGGATACAGAATACTTAACAAACTCTTTTTCAAACAAAAGAAAAAACTTCATAGTTCAGGGATGCTCATTGTTGTAGCAGGGCTTGATGCAACAGGAAAAACAACCATCACCACTGAACTAAAAAAGTGGCTAGGTAAAAATTTAACGGTTTCAAACATCCATTTTGGGAAGCCAGAATCAAGCTTTTTAACACTCCCTTTTAATCTACTCATTAAACTTATGAGAAAAAATGGAAGCAATGAAAATGTAAAATCAAGTGTACAAACTGATGTAGAGAAGCCAAAATCTTTACTTTATGTGATCAGACAAGTTGTTCTCTCTTATGACCGTTCTAAACTTATCAAAAAATATTGGGACAAAGTATCCTCAGGAGAGCTGGTACTTTGTGACCGTTACAAGTCAGAAGAGTATGGGGTGATGGATTCAAAACGCTTAAAACCAGAACTCTATAAAGGAATTAGAAAAAAACTTGCCCTTTTAGAAAACAAATTTTATAATGAGATGCCAAAACCTGACATATTATTTTATTTGACTGTACCTGTTGAGGTTGCTGTGATTAGAAATGAGGAACGGATTAAAGAGGGGAAAGAGTCCGAAGAATTTATCAAAATAAGACATGCACAAAATAAAGACCTTACCTACCTTGCAACCCATACCTTTCCAACCGATACCAACAGAGAGTATAATGAGGTTATTACAGAAATCAAAGAAAGAATTTGGGAAAGATTATAACTTAGATAGGTTGAGTTTATCTCAACCTAATCTATAAACATCTATTATGTTGTCTCTAAAACTTGTAGATACTTATCAATAACAATTTTTTCATCAAATTCCAATTTCATTTTGGCTCTACTCTTTCTACCCATCTCTTTCTTTTCTTCAAGACTCAGGTTTAAGAACATCTCTATTTTTTCAGCTAAATCGGTTTCTGAACGAGGTTCACATAAATAACCATTTTCCCCATGGTCAACAACATCTCTACAACCTACATTATCAGTAGTGATAATTGGTTTTCCACTACTCGCACTCTCTAACAATGTTTTAGGTGTCCCTTCCCTATAGTAAGAGGGTAAAACAATACAATCGGCTGTTGAGATAACTTCGTCAACATTATCACTCACACCAAGATAATTAATAACCCCCTCCTCTACCCATTCATCCATCTGCTCTCGACTAATTGCTCCTGGGTTATCTACATCTAAAAAACCTAAAAGACAAAACTCTACATTGGGATACTTTGCTTTAATTCTCCGTGCAGCTTCAACATATTCACCAATACCTTTTTCCCAAATCATACGAGAGATATGTAAAAATCTAATCTTCCCATTCTCCTCTTTCAATGTCGGTCTAAAACGTTTGGTATCAACTCCAGAACCTGGAAGAATGTCACATTTAGAAGCTTTAACCAAACCTTGATGTGTAAAAAGTTCAAAGTCATCTCTATTTTGGAAAAAAACTCGGTCTGCTTTTGATTGGGAGACTTTATATAAAAACTTTGCCACTTTGGTTACAGGGCTTTCATTGATAAACAATGTTCCTAGCCCAGCGATGTTATTAATCATTTTAATATTTAACATCCTTGCAACAAATGAACCGTAGATATTTGGTTTTATTGTATATTGACAAATAAAATCTGGAGATATCTCTTTAAATAACTTATAAAATCCCAATGTTGTTTTCATGTCTTCAAAAGGATTTACCCCTTGTGAATTAATCGCAATGTGATGAAACTCAAATCCAGCATCTATAATCCGTTGACTGTATTCATCATAAGGGGCAACAGCAATTACTTCATAACCTGCCCCTTGCATTGCTTTCATTAGTGATAATCTAAAGTTATATAAATTCCACGAAACATTAGAAACGATAGCTATTTTCTTTTTCATTTTGAACCAACCTAATATTTTTTTATGTTATATTTTATGAAGTATAGCATAGTATTATATATTGTTAGTTTATATTGTAGCATATTTATAAAATTTTACTTAATTTTTTATGTTACTATTTAGAAATAGGTTTAAAAAGGATATCTAATTAAGAGTAAATTTATCCTATTTAAACTATAATCCCTTATTAAAACAAAATAAGGAATTAAAATGGCAACAGTAACATTTAAAAATGACACAGTATGTAATTTAGCAGGAACAGAATTAAACGTTGGAGACACAGCTCCAGTAGTAACAGTAGTAAACTGTAACCCAATGCTTCAAGATGAGCAAGTTGGGGGAGAAGGTAAAGTTCAATTGGTAATCGCAGTACCGTCATTAGATACAGGTGTATGTGATGCAGAGACTAGAAGATTTAACACAGAAGCAGCGTCTTTAGACGGTGTAGAAGTGATGACAGTTTCTATGGATTTACCATTTGCTGCGGCTAGATGGTGTGGAGCTGCTGGAATTGAAAACATCAAAGTATGTTCAGACTTCAGAAACAAAGACTTCGCAAACGCTTATGGTGTTCTTTTAGCTGATGGTCCTTTGGCTGGTGTAACTGCAAGAGTTATCTTTGTAGTTGGTAAAGATGGAAAAATTGCTTATAAGCAAACTGTTCCTGAAATTACAGAAGAGCCTAACTACGAAGAAGCTCTTGCTGCTGCAAAAGCTGCTTGTTAATTAGCACTTTTCGATAAACCTCTTCTTTGGAAGGGTGTTTATCCCCCTCTATTCAATCTTTTTCCCCTTTTTCACTTTTCTTATTAACTTATCGTTTTTATTTGATTATTCATCAGTTTATAAAATCATCTTATAATACAAACATGAAAGATGTGGAATTAATTTTTATTCTCCTTTAATAAAATTCCACCTTGAAGAGATATCTCCTCAAGATGAACTAAAATTGTATGTCATATACTCTTTTAACCTAATATAAATACTTCCCTTTTTTAAAATCTATTATTCGGTTCATATCTTTCAATTATATCTTTCGCTATAATATACCCAATGAAATACACACCCAAACAAATAGAAAAATATCAGCGTCAGCGTTATATCTCTTTAATTGAAAAAATCAGTAAAAACCTTTTTAAAATGTTTAGAAATGAAGAGACAACAAAAGAGCAGTTTTTAAACAAATTTTATGAACTGAAAAAAAAACTTGATGAACAGATTGTGATTCGTCTTGATTCAGAATATCACCATCAGATGAAAGCCTATATAGAGAAGTTACATTTAGAGTGTCAGCAAGAGTTTAAACTCGACGACATACGGGAGGCAAATATGACACTACTCAATCGACTACAAAAACTAAAAAATGGAACATCTTATAAAAAAGATAAACATAAACACAAAGATAAAAATCAAGATTGGGGTTAAATTCCCATGCAACACTCTATACTAGATATCTTAAAAAACCCTTTGGAATCGGTGACTTTAGTCCCGAACAAGACGAGGTTAAAGCCATCGTTTCCGAGTTTTATAAGAATTCTAATGAAATTCATTGTTATATCTATTTTGATACAAACAAACCTTTTTTCGTGTTACAATGAATTGAAAGAGACCTATCTTAAAGATAAGCACTATAACTTCCTTAACGCTTCTATGGTTGGTGTTGATGAAAAAAATCCCCTTTATAAACTTTCCAACACCTATGCCTCCCATCAAAAACGGATAGATTATTTTAATCAGATTAAAAAAAATGAAAATATTAAAGCGTGGCAGAAACATTTTCAAAACAAATTTTCAGAACAAGAGATTGAAGCTATATTTTACGCACCAAATGCCATTAAAAAAAGTTATAAAAAATTTAAAGAGAAAAAAGAGTATGCTTCCTTTGCACAATATCTCTCTTTTCTAAACAGCCAAAATGCTTACGCACAAAACAATCATGAAAATATAGAATATGACTATACACAAGTTGTTATACATGGATTGGTTCTTCTACAAGAGGAGAAAGACCCCTTTTTCAAAGAACGTTATATCTACCTTTTAATGCGTCTCTACCATCATAAAGGGCAATATCAAAAAACTTTAGATTTATATGAAGAGTATAAAAATTTTATCCCTTCAAACTCCCTTGTAAAAGAGTGGATAGATGCCTTACGTGCTGGAGCATATCAACATTTGAAACAAAATACAAAAGCCAATCAACTCTATGGAAAAATTTTTCAAAATCACAAAACCAATCCCCACTTAGGCTACTATGATTTTAAAATCCATTCAGATAAAGAGTGGTTAAGCTTGATGAAAACAACAAAAAACAGTGAAACCAAAGCACTCTACCATTTTTTACGTGCGATGAACTGGAAAAATGAACCCCTTTTTGAGTTTGCGTTTATCGCAGGTATAGCCCCTAAATCTCCATGGTTTGAACGTTTAAGTTATATGCTTATGCAAGAGTTCCAGCAACAACACTATGATATTATGATTTATAAAGGGAAAAAAGATAAAAAATTTAAAAACAAAGTAACCCTCTATAAATTACAAAAAAAACGTTTTTTACATATTTTAAATAAAATTAAAGAGCCATCATTTTTTACACTGTATGCAAAATTTTATTTAACCATTATTGATAATAAATCACCCAATAAAAAAGAGTTAGAACAACTCAAAAAATTAGCCAATGATCAAGAGCAACCTTATGTGGCACTACTCAACTATCTTCATGCTCTACATCAACTAAGCAGTATTTCACTTAACCATCAAAACTATCTCTATACACAACTGAAACCTTTACTAAAAATGTTCTCTAAAAAGAAACAAAAATCTATTTTAAGATACACAGCATTACAACATTCAACACTTTATTTAAAGAGGAGTATCAAAACAGATTTTAGTGATTTTTTTGCAACCAATAAAGAGATTCAAAGAGGTCAAACTTTAAAACTTCTCAACTTTCAAAATGGACATAAATTTCAAGCTTATATTGAAAAAAATAAACGTTCTTTTTTAGATAAAATCATTTTTCAAACCTACATGAAAACACTTTATAAAAATGATGTTGCTAAAATTTTATCTACGCTATATATGCAAGACAATAAATTTCAAGAGGCACAATTTTACCTCAGACAAGTGCCTAGAGAAAATATCTATACCCCCTATAACCCATTTAATGCCACCTTTAGTGGAGATAACCGAACCCTTTCAAAAAAAAGTTACTCCCAAAGAGAATTTGCCGAAACAATGTTACGTATAGAAGAAACCCTAAAAAGAGATCCTAAGTCAGCACAAGACTACTTTCTCTATGCCAATGGACTCTACAACAAAAGCTGGTTTGGTAACTTCCCTATGAGTTCTGTATTTTATAGAGATACAACCATTCAAAGAGGGAGAAAAATTCCAAAAACCACCAATTTACGCAAAGCTGAAAACAACTATCTTTTGGCTTTTTACTATACAAAAGACCATAACTTTAGAGCCAAAATCACCTACCAACTTTTAAAAATAAAACTTAATAGAATCCTCTTAAATGCCTATAAAACCCATAGAGAATTATGGAAAATCCCCTCGTTTGGAACAAAAAATAATGGTACAAAAAATATTATAAAACTGCTCAAAGAATCAGCAGATTTTACAGAAGCGATGAAAGATTTTAAAGCCGATTACGCAAAAACCACCTATGGGAAAGAGGTGATTAAAAACTGTGTCACCTTTCAATACTTCTAATCAAAGAATCTGAACCTCTTCTACAAGTTCTATGTCAAATTTTTCTAAAACTTTTATTTTAACTAAATCTATTAAGCGTTTAGCCTCTTCAAACGTTCCCCCTCCATGATTAACCAAGAAGTTGGCATGAACCTCAGACCATTGCATCGCCCCTTCACTTACCCCTTTTAACCCAACCTCTTCTATCAGTCGCCCTGCATAGTCACCTTCTGGGTTTTTAAATGCTGATCCAGCTGAAGCTGTTTTGGGTTGGTTAGAACGGAGGGCAATCAGCTCTTCAAGCAATTCCACTCTAAAACCTTTAGTTGTTTTAAAACGTACCTCTGTGGCGACCCCATTTAATTTTGCAAAACGGTAACCATGCTCTATCTCTTTTTTCTCCACCCAAACCCCATCTATTTTTATGGCATCAAGAATATTAAATATCTCATAACTTTTTACCCCTGCATTCATCGCCAACATCCCCCCTATAGAACCTGGGAGTTTAGAGATAAACTCAAACCCTGCCAAATCATTCTTTTTCGCAAAAGAGAGCAGTTTCCCTGTCGGTGTGGCACACCCTACTGTTAAAACACCCTCTTCTAACTCCATAAATGAGAAATCCTTGGAAAGCATCATTAAAGGGGGTGGATTTGAGGAAACCAACAAGTTATTGGCATGACCAATTATCATTCTATCTTTTGGAATCTCATCACCACGCTCTAACATAAGAACTTCTATCGGTACACCCACTTTTATGCTTGAAAACTTACTAAAATCTATGGTTTTAAAATACATTAGTTATCCTATTTTTTAATACATCAAGAATTTTAACATTTATCACGTTAATCATTCAGGAAATGTTAATATAAAACGACTCCCAACACCCAATTGACTCTCTACTTTTATCTTAATATTCAATTCGTCACAAAGTTTTTTAACAATATGTAGTCCCACACCAATTCCTCTATCTTGCTCTTTATAGAACCTATCAAAGATTTGATGAATATCGGCAATTCCTTTTCCTGTATCAATAACAATTAATTGATTATCTTTATAATAAATAATGACACTACCATTATGCTTATTATACTTTGAGGCGTTACTTATAAGATTATTAATAATTCGTCTAAATGCTTTAGGATTGCTCTTTAAACCAATCTCCGAAGGGATATCTATCTTATAGGAGATATTACCATAACTTTTTTCAATCAAAGTAACAGATTCTTCAATAAAAGATTTTAATTCAAAAGTTTCTCTCTGCATCTCATGATCAAAAAGATAACATCTTAAATTATCTTGTAAAGACAATACACTCTCTATACTACTCTCTATTCTAGTGATTTTTCTATTTTCCCCAATCTCTTTTTTTAACATGGCACTGTTAAGTCTTAGGGTAGCTAGAGGGGTATTAAAATCATGTAAAATATCTTTTATAAACTCCTCAGTCAAATGCAATGAATGTCGTAAAGGGGAAAGGGTATAAAGGGAAAAAATAATAGAAATAGTAAAAATAGCAAAAAATATGGGGACAGACTCTTTAAAAATTTTCCATTTAATAGAATCTTTTTTTAACTGATACTGTTGCTGAGTCAACGAGATAACTAAAAAATTATCATTCGATTTTAAAATAGGAAAATAAGCTTTGAGTCTATCTTTTTTATAGAGTTTATAAGTTACAAAATCAGCTTTATCTTCAAAATCTATTGAAAAGTTATCACATTTCAAATCGAAACTACAAAGACGCATATCGTCAAGTAATTTACTCTCTAAAGCTTCTATCTCTTTTGTATAGTTTGTAAAAAGTACGATAACAAAAAGCGTAAACATAGATAAAAAAAAAAGACTAAATCCTTTTAAAAATGCTTCTAACTCAACGCGTCTCAAGCATATATCCTATCCCTCTAATATTTTTAATAGAGAGTTTAGTACTCTGTTTAAGTTTATTAAGTGCCACCCGTAATGCCCCTGAAGAAGTTTGTGTTAAACAATCGCATAAATCTGAACGATTAATAACCCTATTTTGATTGGAAAAAAACATCTCAAATAAGCAAAGTTGCACCTCTCCCATAGGGATAATTCTATCTCCCTCTTTGAGAATTTTATCTTTAGGATTATATTCTAAGTGGTTAATCATTACTGTTTTTATATTTGAATGAAATTTAGCATTAACCCGAATCAATATCTCTTCAGGGAAAAAAGGTTTTTTAATATAGTCCTTCGCTCCTACATTAAATGCTGAAGCAATCGTCTCAATATCAACCAATGCACTAATAAAAATAGCAGGGGTCATATCATCTGCTTCACGTAAGGCTTCGAGAAGAGAAAGTCCATCAATCTCAGGTACATTGATATCAAATATATAGAGGTCAAACTGATGGTCGTAAGTAAGTTGAGTTGCCTCCTCTCCATCAAAAGCCAAAAAAACTTGATAGCCTTCTAACTCCAATAACTCTTCAATGGTTTCAGAAAGAAGTAAATCATCTTCAAGTAATAAAATTCTTTTTTTCATTAAAAATAATATCCTAAATTAAGAAAAAATTGATTGGCAGAGCTATTGTTTAGACCTTCAGTATAACCGAAACGACTAAACCAGCTCTTATCAATTCTATAATGATTATAAAAAGAGATATTTTTAATATCTTCTCCCCCTTTACATGTAGATAAGCCTTCACTTACAATTAAACTGCTGTATAACTCAGGGAAAAGATAACTTCCAATACCCACATAAAAACCATGACTATTTTGATACTCAATTGTATAGTTACTTCCATTGATATCATCATCATTTATTAAGCTATAGCTTCCACCCATAAACAGAGAAATCTTATCAAGCTGATAGTTAAGAGAGGTGGAAAGTTTATAGTCCACATTATTGTTATCCAAATCATTTTGATAGGTAGGTAAAATCACTTGTGTACCTAATGTTACCGAAAGTTTAGAGCTAGGATGAAGCTTATAATAAGCCCCTAAAGTTGTATCTCCCAAACCAGCCTCTTCATAGTTAGAAGATTGTAGTTGAAATATCAAATTCTGATAATAATAATCAAATTGAAGAGATTCATTTAAATTCCATTTATCATTTTTTCCCATTTTACTATAGTTCGTACCTATAATAATATCAAAATGGGTAGATTTTTTTGGAGGTAAAACCAATTTTTCTATGGTACACCCTGTTCTATCTACAATGTCTAACATCGTACTATTCGGACAGAGATCATTTTTATCAGATACCCCATCTAAATCACTATCACTATAGGAAAAAAGTAGTGATGGTATAAAAAATAGTACTAGTAAAAGTTTTTTTAAAATATTTTCCCAAATATTCATCGTAACCTACCCCCTTCAATAGGTGATGCATCATTCGGAACAGATGGTTGTGGATTATTTGGAATAGATGGCTCTGGATTATT
>Ga0256827_10000152_pt1 | contig 38462 bp, 38 predicted proteins | sample CV84metaG_FD_185977 | JGI IMG/M metagenome (GOLD analysis project Ga0256827, IMG submission 185977) | Hydrothermal vent microbial communities from East Pacific Rise, Pacific Ocean - CV84 | ecosystem: Environmental > Aquatic > Marine > Hydrothermal vents | place: Pacific Ocean: East Pacific Rise... | reverse complement strand
GAGAACCAATAACAATTCCTACCCCTGTTAATGATAAAAGTCCATTTGCAATTACAGTATCATCAATACCTAAGTTTGTTTTTAAATGTGCTCCAAAAATGGCAATAACTAACTGAGATATACCCCAAAAAATAGACAATCCTATAATAGAGAGCCAAACAGTTTGCGACTTTTGAAGTAGTTTAATATTACCTTTTAAATATGTAAGATTGGCATATTTTTTTGGTTTAAACTGCATACTTTTTTTAATCTCTACCGTTTTAATCAAACGAAGAGAAAAGAGAAATTCTATAATAGATGCACCAATAAGAGCAAAACCTAAAGGGTATATATATGTTAAAATTTCACTAGGATCTTTGATATTATCAGGTAAAAACTGCTCAAAAAATATAGAATAGATAAGTGTACCTGCCAAAATAGAGACTATAGTTAATGATTGAACCAAAGAGTTTGCTTGTGTTAACTGCTCATTCCCTGCCATCTCTTTAAGTAGTCCATATTTTGCAGGGCTATATATAGCAGATTGAGCAGCTAATATAAAAGTTAATCCAAAAGCAACCCAGAACCAACCCATAATATAAGAGAGTAAAATTAGAGTTGTTATTCCCACTGCCAAGAGAGAAGCCCAACGAATAATCTGTACTTTTGGATATTTATCACTTAAAAAACCAGCTGGAGAAAACAAAAATATAAAAGGCAAAAGAATTAGACCATTGACAATTGCAGTTAAAATAATGAGATCTGCACCTGTATAGGCTTTTAAAATTGTATTTTGCAATACAATTTTATGACCTAAATCGGTCATAGCATTAAGAAATATAATAAATATATATGGGGTAAACCCCCCAATTTTAAATAACTGTTTCATTTTTTTTCAACTCCATCTGTTTTTGATGCTCTTGCATAGTATGCATATTAAAAATATAAGGCTTTAGGGTTAAAATTGAATCAAAAAGCAACTCATAGTGTTCATTATTTAGCGTCTTATCACTCTCTAATAGTTCTGAACCTAACCTATACTCAACCTCTGCCATCTCTTGTGCTAATTTCACATAAGTTTCAAAAAGCTCTCTATTTAATCCTAAAGTTTTTGCACGTTTAAACATAGAAACAAGCTTTATCTCTTTATCTGAAAAGCCCTGTTTTTGTCTAAACAACCAACCCTTTTTTAGATATCTATTTAGCTCATCAACTGTTAATTCACTTAACTCTAAAAAATCTTCATCGTTATACCATCTACAGTTTGGACTTCCTGCCATCATCTCTAATGAACGTAACATCATTGAAAAATCATCCGAGAAACTAAAGTTGTTTTCTGAAAAAATAGTTTGAATCTGTGCAATAGTATAAGAGAGTTGATTCTGTAGATATTTGATAAATTTAATAATATTAATACAAGACTCATCATAAAGGTGTAAATTTGGTTTTGGCTTTTCAGGCTCAGGAAGTAATCCCTCTTTTACATAAAAGAGAATTGTAGATTTACTCTCTCCTGTCTGCTCCATAAGATGTTTCATTTTTAATGCCATTGTAGACTCCTGTAAATTTATAAACATATTATAATATAAAAAAATACTTGTGTCAAGTGCCACCCTACACTTATAAATTTAATTTGTTTTATAAATCTATTTTGATATAATCAATCATTAAAATTAAATGGATTAGCCAATGAAAAAAATTTTACCTTTTCTTCTCTTTTCTCTTATCTCAATTCAAGCACAAGTGATTGATGCAGTAGCTATTGATGTAGAGGGAGAAGCAATTACAACTTTAGAGATTCAAGCCGTTCAACAGAAGATGAATATGTCTAAACAAGCAGCAGTTGAGGCATTAATTCAAGACCGTCTTGAAAAATCAGCTATAAAAAAGGCAAACATTCAAGTCAGCCATGAAGAGATTCAAGCCAAAGTTCAAGCTATCGCTTCATCCAAAGGGATGAACCAAGATCAGATGAAAGATCTTTTAGCAAAAAAAGGTCTAACATGGGATAACTATATTAGACAGTTAACTATGGAGATAAAAAAAGAGCATTTTTTTAGAGAAAATATTGCACGTTCTGTCACTCCACCATCAGAAGCAGAGTTAGAACTTTACTACAATACCCACCAAGAGCAGTTCTCTTCTGCACCTGTACAGATGAGTTTAGTAGTATATTTAGCACCAACTGTAGAGAAACTCAAAGAGTCCATTGCTAACCCAATGAAACCAATAGATGGCGTTCAGAAAAAAAATATTTTAGCAAATTCAAATGAGATGTCACCTCAACTTTTAGAACTTATTAATAAAACTCCTGTCAACTCATTTACTTCTCCTGTCAATACAGGAAAAGGAATTATTGCCTATTTTGTAAAGTCTAAAGGTCAACAACAGGGTGGCTTTGAAGCTGTAAAAAATAGTGTAGCACAGAGATGGATGCAAGAACAGCATGGTCAAGCAGGACAAGACTTTTTTAACAAACTAAAAAGCAATGCGAATATTAGGGTTATTCGTTTATAATAAAAATAGTATTAAAGGAAATAGATGGGCTTAAAAGCAGATAGTTGGATACGGGAAAAATCAGTTTATGAAGAGATGATTACACCTTTTTGTGAAGCATTAGTAGGAGAGGGAGTTGTTTCGTATGGATTAAGCTCTTATGGTTATGATATTCGAGTTAGTGATGAATTTAAGATTTTTACTAATATTAATGCCGAAGTGGTAGATCCAAAAGATTTTAATGAAAATAATGTGGTTGATTTTAAAGGTGATGTCTGTATTGTTCCACCAAACTCTTTTGCCTTGGCACGGACAATAGAGTATTTTAAAATGCCATCTGATACCTTAGCAATATGTTTAGGTAAAAGTACCTATGCACGTTGTGGAATTATTGTAAATGTTACTCCATTTGAACCAGGATTTGAAGGACATATAACAATTGAAATCTCTAATACAACTCCTTTACCAGCTAAAATTTATGCAAATGAAGGAATTGCTCAGGTACTTTTTTTACAAGGAGATGAAGCTTGTGAAACAACGTATAGAGATAGAAAAGGAAAATATCAGAGTCAAACAGGAATTACTTTACCGAGAATTCTGAAAGAGTCTTAAGGTTAATTAGAATATAATAATTCGTAACAATCTAAACTTTTATATTTTAGGTTAGACTTAAACATAAAAAAAGGAAAGAGAATGGGTTTTTTTGATTTTATATCGGGTGCAGGTAAGACGTTATTAGGTAAAGGTGATGATGCAGGCGCAATTAAAGAAGAGATAGAGAGTAGCTTTGACAGCTTACCAGTTGATGGTCTTGTTGTTGATGTTGAGACTGAAAAAGAGCTTGTAACACTTGCAGGAGTAGCACAAGATTATCCTACACGAGAAAAAGCAATTTTAATTGCAGGAAACGTAGAAGGTATTTCACAAGTAGGAGCAGATCAACTTATTACGATGGAGCAAATTTCAGAAGAAAACCAAAGAGAGATTCCTGAAGAGATTTTTTACACCATTGAAAAAGGTGATACACTTTGGGCAATTGCAACAAAGTATTATGATGATGGTAGTAAATATACCCATATTGTAGATGCAAATATAGAAGTTATTAAAGATGCTGACCTTATCTACCCAGGTCAAACAATTAGAATTCCTGAAGTTCTTGCATAATAGCAAGATGTTGAGCCGTAAATAGGGTTTAAAACGTTAAATCCTATTTATCTAAGGTTACATCAATAGATAGTGCTTCAAACTCACCAACAACCTCTTTGTTTATCTCAATCCCTCGCACCCCAATATATTTCTGAACCACAGCAATAATCTCTTTCTTCATCTTCTCCATAAAAGGATAAGCTAGAGAGCTATTCCTATCAGACATAATAGCAATAGTTAATCTATCTTTAGCAACCAATGCACTCTGCTTCTTTTTAAAAAAACTAAATCCAAACATTATGAAAACATCCCCACTATCTTTTTGAATAGCCCAGAGTCACAGATTTCAATATCTTTCATATCAACCTGCTGACCACAAAGTCTACCTGATATTCGAACATAAGCCTGACCTGCTATAGATTTTTTATCCATAATAACAGGTTTACCTCGGTTTGAAGCCTCAATAACACCACGATCTTCAGGAACTTTTCCAAGTAGTTTAATATCTAAAATCTCTAAAATATCTTCACTATTTAACATCTCTCCACTCTCGACCATATTTGCAACAATTCGATTAATAATTAGATATTTAGCAACATCTTCTCCATTTTTAACCTTATTAGATTTAGAGTCTAAAATACCAATAGCTCTATCAGCATCACGAATAGAAGATACTTCTGGATTAACCACAACAATAGCTGCATCAGCAAACTCAATGGTATGTTCAAATCCACTCTCTATTCCAGCAGGAGAGTCCAAAATAACAAAATCAAAGTCCTCTTTTAATTTTGAAACTAACTTTTCTACTTTTTTAGAGTTAAGTACCGATTTATCTTTACTCTGTGATGCAGCCAAGAAAAATAGGTTTTCACTCACTTTACTTTTTATAAGTGCTTGTTTAAGTGTTGCCTCTCCATCCATAACTTGTACCATATCATAAACAACACGATTTTCAAGACCTAAAATCATATCAAGATTACGTTGTCCAATATCAAAATCAACAACAACACACCTTTGATCGTTCATACCGATACCTAAACCAAGATTTGCAGTAGCTGTTGTTTTTCCAACACCACCTTTTCCACTAATTACTGCTATGATTATGCCCAACTTATCTCCTTTTTTAATACAGGGGTTATAATTATTTCATTATTTTTCAATTCAACTCTATTAAGTTTATTCTCTAAAAGTTCATTCTCTACTTCAACACCATGAAAAATGATATTTGCTTTTGGAGAAGCTGTTAACATCATAAAGTTTCCACTACAACGAATAAGCCCATCTACAACATTAGTAATAATTAAATTCCCTTTTATATTTAATGTTGCTCCACTATTTACACGATTTAAGAGTAACAAATCACCATCAATATTTATCTCCCGTCCACTACGAATCATTTTATCTAATACAGTTAGATTATTTTGTAATTTAGAAGATAATTTTTTAAGTTCTGCCTCTGCAATTTGCATAGAGATTGCATTTTCGCGACGCTCTTCTATAAACTCCTCCTCTATAGCCTTACGGCTTCGTCCTTTTGGTAAATCTATATTGTGTATATAAGTTAATGGTTTAGCATCAAGATAGCTTTTTATTTTTTTACTTAGATTACCTTGAATAACAATAAGGTGATCTTTGAAAAGAGTATAATTCATATCAAAAAATGTTATAAATTTCTCTTCATCTTCAACAGTGGTCTCGTAAACTTTTACAGAATATTGATTACTTTTCAAAAAAACTCCGATTATTGTTATAATTTATTAACAATGATTATTTTATCCCTTTTTTTATTAATAAAGGATTTAAAGTTTAAAATATAATGATTTTTTAGAATTTTATAATAAAGAAAAAGTCATAATCTACTATGAAAAAATTTTTAACACTTATCCCAGTTCTATTTCTATCTACAGGATGTACACTTAATAACTCTCTTGCCCATGCAAATGGAATTCTTGACAAATCAGCAATTACAATATTAGAGCAAAGAAACCTAATCTACCCACCTAAAAATGAAATACCTTTCTCTGAAATATCAGATTTAACCTATGATAAAAAGAGCAATAGACTCTATATGATTGGAGATAAGGGATACTTTTATACATTTAGTGCAAAGTTTAAAGATAAAATAGAGAGCTTGAACTATCTAAACGCATATAAAGTAACTGAGAAAAAAAGAGCTAAAAAATATGATATTGAGGGGTTAACCCATGATGACAAAGGAAATCTATATATCTCTTTTGAGAGAACTCCACGTATCAGTTCTATATCTAAAAAAGGTTACTTGACAAAAAATCATCAGCTAACAAAAGAGTTAAAAAAGAGAAAAAATTATAAAGGTCGTAATAAAATTTTTGAAGCAGTAGCATGGCATAAAAAACATGGTCTTTTAACCGTAGCAGAGTATCCTCTTCACAATAAAAAGACATCTCAACAGACAATCTACTCACTCAAAGGAAAAAAGTGGCATTTTAATGCAGAAAAGTATAAAAACTCTGCTGTTACAGCAATAGAGGTGATAGATGACAACCATCTACTTATTTTAGAACGTGCATTTACAGGAGTATTTGAGCCTCTTCATATTACGCTTAAAAAATTATATTTGAATAAATGTGATAAAGAACGTCAATGTAAATCAGAAGTTTTAACTACATTTACAGGACAGGTAGGAATAAATGTTAGTAACTATGAAGGGTTAGCTAAAGTGGGTAAAAATCGTTATATAATGGTTTCAGACAACAATAATAAAGCGATATTAAGTACAAAACTTATCTATTTTAAGGTTAATTAATGGTAAAAATTCTACGTATTATAATATCATTGGCACTACTCGTGACAATGAGCTATTTTGGTTTTATAACATATCAACAATCAACCATTTATGAGGCAACAACCAGTGAGATTGCCAAAGCTTGTGATGCCAATGGTTTAGCATCAGGACGAATTGATGAGTTTACATCAATCATCTCATTAGGTCTATTAAAAAATGAGAGTAAAATAGCTTTAGATAATTTAAGAGAGGTAAAAAAAGAAGCAAAAAAACTTGCCGAACGTTATCTATACTATTTTATGGGTACACTAATAACTCTACTACTTTTTAGCTTTTTATGTACCCTAAGAGGTGGTGCTATGCTACTCAGTTTTGCTACTTTTATCTCTTTGATTTATGGTTTAGTTAATCCTATTTTGATGGTAACTATTCATAAACAGGTAGAGTATTTAGGTGATGTGATTTTATCATTTGAATCTAAAGGGATTATTGGTTCTATTAGTAAACTCCACCAGAGTGGAGAACTAGCTGTAGCTTTTACAATTTTACTATTCTCTATTCTTCTGCCAATGGTTAAAAGTTTAATGCTTACCTTTATGTTAATTTTCTACAACAGTACATGGAATCATAAACTAATTAAATTCTTTAAACAGATAGGAAAATGGTCAATGATAGATGTTTTTGTGGTAGCAACCTTTTTGGTATACTTCACCAGTAACACAGGAGGAATAAGTCAAGCAGAGATTCAAGTAGGACTCTACTTCTTCTTGGCTTATGTTATTTTATCAATGATAACAGCTATACAGACACATAAAGTTTTAGAAGATAAGATGGCTATATAACCATCTTTACATCTTTATGCTCTTGAAAAGCTTTAAAAATAGTATCTCGATCCTCTTCTGAGACTACTTGGCATGAAGTTGACAAAGAGTGAAATTTTCCTTTACTTGAACTATTACCACCTTTTTGTTTAAATTCACGACATCCCATCACTTCACAAAGAACAGCCTCTAACTCTGCTCTATCTGTTCCAATAATTTTATATCCCCACTCACAAGGATAATCAATCTGTGGCTTTTCCTTACTATTCTCGTCTAAAAACACCTGATGCCCCTCCTGTTTTCTCTTCTAACTGAATATTCTTAATAACCATTCCTTTATCAATTGCTTTTAACATATCATAAATAGTCAATAGCCCTACACTAACGCCCATTAAAGCTTCCATCTCTACACCTGTTCGACCTTTAAGCTTTGCACGTACAGTTAACTTAAAACCAGGAAGATCAGCAATCTCTTCAATATCAGTTTTTATTGAAGTTAACATAAGAGGATGACACATAGGAATTAATCTACTGGTCTCTTTTGCTCCTTGAATTGCAGCAATAACTGCTGTCTGTAAAACAGGTCCTTTTTTTGTAATATTACTAACTACTGCATCATAAGCTTCTGGTGTTACCTCTATCATACCTGAAGCAACTGCAACACGTGTACTCTCCTCTTTGTCAGAGACATCAACCATTTTTGGTTTATTATTTTCATCTAAATGTGTTAGATTCATTATTTGCCTTTAAAAAATTTGTAGATTTTATCCAAAATTATATTTTTTACAAAATTTAATTTAAAATTAAATTTTTAAATTAATATAACACTTATGCAAGTATAATATATTTAGAAATATATATAATTTAATTTTTTTCAAATCTTATAATATAAAAAAATATTATTATATATAAAACAACTTTTTACCACTGTTTTACATATTATTTGTTATTATATCAATAATATAATATTTAATTAAAAAAATAAACTATAACATAAATGGAGTTACTTCATGAGAATATATATATTAACGCTATTGATTATCGGATTTACGGGTTGTACTACAAAAAAAGATTTCGTATTATTTAATCAAACAGAAGTTAGTAAAAAACATACAGATAAACAAGCAGAAAAAGAGACCATAAACCAACTGGAAAATGTTCAATTTGAATATAAAATTAGACCCTATGATAGAGTCTCAATCATTGTCTATAAACATCCTGATATTAGTACATCAAACCAAAATAATATGCAACAAGAGCGTGGGTTATTGGTTAACTCTAAAGGATATGTTCGTTTACCATTAATTAAAAAAATTTATCTTCAAGGGTTAACACAAACCGAAGCAGAAGATGCTTTAGAAGAGGCATTTAGTGTCTATATTAAAAAACCAGATATTCAGATAGAAGTTCTTAATAAAAGAGCCTATGTTATTGGCGAAGTTAAACGACCAGGAGAAGTTCCACTACCAAATGAACAACTCACTCTTTTACAAATTTTAGCTACAACAGGAGACTTAACTGACTCTGCAAATAGAAAATCTATATTAATTATTGATGGTAGTAGTGGGAGTAAAACCAATACGAGAGTCGTAAATTTAACAGATATACACTCTTTACAAACAGCTAACTTAATGATTAAACCAAATGATATTGTTTATGTAATGCCAAATAATATGAAAACCTTTAATATAGGAATCAAAGAGGCAACACCAATATTTACATTAATTAATCAAATTCTAACTCCATTTGTTAATATTAAATTTTTAAGAGATTAGAAGGTTACTTTATGGGGAACAACTCTACAGATTACATTATAAATGATACTAAAGAGCTAGTATTTAAAGATTTTATTCAAATACTTAAAAAATATAAATGGTCTATCTCCTTTATTACAATCATATCACTACTATTTGGATTAAACTATATCTATTTTAAACCATCTGTATATAACTCATATGCCATTATTAAAGTTAAACCACGTATTAACTCTAAGGCAGAAGATATTATTGATAATAGTATTATTACTAAAAAAAATAGTGATGTATTAGAAGAGATTACACTATTAAAAACCTTTAAAGTTAATCAATATGCACTAAATAAGATAAATTTTAAAATACAATATTTTATTACAAAAAATTACAAACTTTTAGAAACATACAAACATAGCCCTATTAAAATAAATAGAATAAAATTTATAGACCCAAAAGTAATAGATCGAAAACTTACATTAATTCCACATAATAATGGTTATTCGATTATATACATACCAACATATAAAGAGAAAATTAAAAATTTTATTTTTAAAACTCCTATATTTAAGATGAATAATGAAAAAATATATCCCTATAATAGAGAGATAGAAACAGACTATTTTAAACTATATATTAAGAAAATAAAAGAGTTTAAAGAGCCTATACATTTTATTATTCATGGAGATAATCGTGAAATTTTTGAAAAGATTATTCGCTATAAACTTAGTATTATGCCATTAGAAAAAGATACCTCTTTAATTCAAATTAATTACCAAGACTCTATTCCTGAAAGAGCACAACTCTATGTAAATACACTAATTCAGAGTTTTATAAAAAGTAGTATAGATAAAAAAAATGAACGTAATAATAAAACCTTGAAATTTATTATTAAAGAGTTAAAAAGTATAAAAGCAGAGTTGAAAAAATCAGAACAGCAATTAGAGGAGTATCAAGTCTCTAAAAGTTTGGTTAAACCTACAGAACAAGCATCTTTATATGTTAATAAATTGAGTGATATTGAAATTAAAATTTCTGAGAATAAGTTAAAAAAGAAACTTATTCTAAATTTAATTGATTTTGTTCAGAATAACTATAATTTAGGTGCTATTGCACCATCTTTATCTAAATTAAAAGAAGAAAACACACTTAAACTAATTGATAAATTACAAGATTATCAACTTCAGATAGAAGAGCTTAGTTTAGAATATACAAATATACACCCTAAAATTATTAGTTTAAATAGAAAAACTCAAAATATAAGAAATAAAATTGAATTTAATTTAAAAAGTTTGCGTAATAATATTGCATACCAAACAAAAAGCCTTCAAGCACGTAAAGATAAATATGAAACAGATTTAAGAACTTTACCTGCACAAGAGAGACAACTTATTAACATAAATAGAAACTATGAAGTTAAATCTAGAATGTATGAATATCTATTAAAAAAAGAGGCTGAAAATAAAATTATTCAATTGGCAACATTTTCTGATTATCAGATTATTGATTATGCCTATAACTCAAATACCCCTCTAAAAACAAAAAGAATGTTTATTATTATAGTTAGTATTTTGTTGGGTCTTATATTGGGTTCGATTCTTGCATTAATTAGAAATGGTCGAAATAGTGATATCCAAAATCAGCAAGATATTGAAAAATTAACATCTCTACCTGTTTATGGTACTATTCCTTTTTATAAGCAAAAAAAATATCAACTAAAGGTTCATACTCATCCAAGATCTCCTTTTGCAGAGGGTTTTCGTACATTAAGAACCAATTTACAGTTTATAAAGAAAGATAATCTAGCTATGACTATTTTAATTACATCAACTGTTGCAAGCGAAGGAAAAACTACAATATCTGCCAATTTAGCCAAAATTTTAGAGATGGCTCAATATAATGTATTACTTATTAATTTAGATATTAGAAAACCAACATTACATAAATTTTTCTCTATGGAAAATAATATTGGTATATCCAATTATCTTGATGGTCAATGTAATATAGAAGATATTATATTCAAAACAGAGTTTGGAACATTAGATGTTATTACATCTGGACCAATACCTGAAAATCCATCTGAATTAATACTTTCTAAACGTTTACCAACTCTTTTTGAAAAACTTAAAAAACAATATGACTATATTATTATTGATACAGCACCAATTGGAATTGTAACAGATACAAAAAACCTTATGAATCATACGGATTTAAATCTTGTTTTATTAAAAGAAGATTTTGCAAAAAAAGAGTTTATTCAAACAATTGAGCAGATGATAGAACAGTATCAATTTAAAAATATTGCACTTATATTAAATGCCTCTAAAGCAAAAGGTGGAGAGTATGGATATGGATATAGCTATGAATATAAGTAATGATAATGAATCTATTCTCTTTTTTTTCTAAATCAGAACAGATTAATCCTATTACTGTAGATATACACTCTCATCTTCTTCCAAATATAGATGATGGTGTAAAAACTATAGAGGAATCTATTGCTATCATCAAAAAATTTAAATTTTTAGGATATCGTAAATTAATTACTACTCCTCATATTTTTTCCGATTTATATCCAAATACAAAAGATATAATTGAAGAGAAACTAAAGATTGTTAGAGATGAGCTAGAGGCACAAAATATTACAATAAATCTAGAAGCAAGTGCAGAATACTATTTAGATATGGAATTTCTAAAAATAATAGAAGATGATGATCTTTTGCCTTTTAACAAGAACTATATACTTTTTGAAACACCATGTAGTATGAAACTTATAATTTTAGAAATAGCTATTAATAATTTACTAAATAAAGGTTATATTCCCGTACTTGCACACCCTGAACGCTATCACTACTTATATGATAATAATTTAGAAAAATATAAAGAACTAAAAAGATCTGGTGTTCTATTTCAAGTGAATTTAAAGTCACTTCAATCACAATCTAAAAGTATAAAAAAGATGGCTTTAAAATTAATTAAAATGGGTCTTGTTGATTTTATAGGAAGTGATGTACATAAAATGAAAGATATTATTACAATAGAAAAAGTTTTAAAGAGTAAAGAATATAGAACCATTATAAATAAAAATAACCTTTTAAATGATATTTAATATCTCTATATGTTAATATTATAAAATAATTTAATAGAAAGAGAAAAATATGATATATAATAAAATTAAAAAAGATTTATTAAAGGAACAAAAAACTTGGCTAATTACAGGTGTAGCAGGATTTATAGGCTCTAACCTTGCAGAGACACTTCTTAAACTAAATCAAAAAGTTATATCTCTTGATAATTTTTCCACAGGGCATCATTATAATTTAAAACATATTGAAAATTCAGTTACATCTAAAGAGTGGAAAAACTTTACATTTATAGAAGGAGATATTACCAATTTTGAAACATGTAAAGAGATAACAAAAGAAGTGGATATTGTTTTACACCAAGCAGCACTTGGTTCTGTTCCTCGCTCTATAGATACACCTGTTGTATCAAATCATGCAAATGTTACAGGTTTTTTAAATATGATTACAGCAGCAAAAGATAATGGAGTTAAACGTTTTGTTTATGCATCATCCTCTTCAGTATATGGAGACTCTCAAGAGTTACCAAAGGTTGAAGAGCGTACAGGTAATTTATTATCTCCTTATGCTGTAACTAAATATGTTAATGAACTCTATATGGGAGTATTTCAAAAATGTTATGGAATGGAAGCTATCGGATTACGTTACTTTAATGTTTTTGGAAAACGACAAGATCCAAATGGTGCATATGCAGCGGTTATTCCAAAATGGATTGGAAAAATTTTAAATCAAGAAGAGCTATTTATTAATGGAGATGGAGAGACAAGTAGAGATTTCACCTATATAGAAAATGTTATTCAAGCAAATATATTAGCAGGAACAACCGATAACAAAGAGGCTTTTGGTCAAGTATTTAACACTGCTGCAGGAGGAAGAGAGACACTGAATAATCTATATTTATCTATTATAGAAGATCTAAAAAAAACTCTTCCTAAATTAGAGATAAAAAATGCTATTTATAGAGATTTTAGAGCTGGAGATATTCGTCACTCAAATGCAGATATTACTAAAATACAAAAACTTCTAGGCTATAAACCAACACATAGTCTAAAAGAGGGATTAAATGAATCTATTGATTGGTATATCAATGATATAAAAGGAAGTATCAAATAGTGAAAGATAAAATAGCAGTAATTGGCTTAGGCTATGTAGGACTACCTCTAGCACATGCTTTTTCAAGTAAATATGAAGTAGTAGGATTTGATATTGCAGAGTGGAGAATTGATGAATTAAAGAATGGAGAAGATAGAACTCTAGAACTAAGTTCCAAACAAGTTAAAGAAGCTATTGCAAATAATATGCAATTTACTTGTAAATTAGAAGATATTTCAAATTGTACAATATATATAGTAACTGTTCCAACACCAATTGATAAATATAAAAAACCAGATTTAACACCTCTCTTGAAAGCAAGTGAATCAATTGGAAAGGTGCTTAAAAAAGATGATATTGTTATTTATGAATCAACTGTCTATCCAGGTGCAACAGAAGAGGATTGTGTTCCTATTTTAGAAAAGGTATCAGGTCTTAGATTTAATAAAGATTTCTACTGTGGATATAGCCCAGAGAGAATTAATCCAGGGGACAAAGAGCATACTGTCACAAAAATTCTTAAGGTAACAGCAGGTTCAACTCCTGAAATTGGTAAAAAAGTAGATAATCTATATGCATCTATTATTACAGCAGGAACACACTTAGCACCAACTATAAAAGTAGCAGAAGCTGCAAAAGTTATTGAAAACTCACAAAGAGATATTAATATTGCTTTTGTAAATGAACTCTCCATAATCTTTAATCGTTTAAATATTGATACAAATGCTGTTCTTGATGCAGCAGGTACAAAATGGAATTTTTTACATTTTAAACCTGGTTTAGTGGGTGGACATTGCATTGGTGTAGACCCATACTACTTAACACATAAAGCCCAAGAGATTGGCTATAATCCAGAGATTATATTAGCAGGAAGAAGACTTAATGACAACATGGGTATCTATATTGCAAATCAAGTTATAAAATTAATGATTAAAAAAGGGCAAAAAATTGAAGGTGCTAAGATTTTAGTTTTAGGAATTACCTTTAAAGAGAACTGTCCTGATATTAGAAATTCAAGAGTAATTGATGTAATTAGAGAGCTTCAAGACTTTGGATGTAATGTTGAAATTAGTGATTATTGGGCAAATGCCAAAGAGGTAAAAAGGGAGTATCAATTAGAACTTAAAGATAAAGTAGATATTGATAATTATGATGCTGTAATTTTAGCTGTAGCCCATAAAAAGTATAAAACTCTCTCTCTTAACAATGAAAAACAAGTTGTTTTTGATATTAAATCAATTTTAAATAGAAGTGATGGTAAGCTATAGAGTTAAACTCTATAGCCTGTTATAATAGATGTAAAACGTGGAAAATATTTTTTAAAAAAAAGTCCTAAAATCGTTAAATACAATATAATTAAAAATGGTAAAAAAAGATATGATAATAGACTAATAAACGTACTTCGTCCAAAAAATGCATTAACCCCTTTTTCTAAAATAGTTAATGCAGGTTCATGAAAAACATAAAATAAAAATGTAAATTGAGTTAAGAATAGTATACTTTTTAACTTAACTCTATCTATTGCAAACCATAAAGTTATTATTCCCATTAAAATTAAACCTTTTTGAAATAAAATCATAAATGGTGTGAACTCTAATGTAGCATCTATTGTCAAAAAATATGCTTTTGTTGCAGATAAAACTAAATAGAATATTAATAGATAGACAAAGAAACTATTAGATATTTTTTTATATAAAATTTCATTTTTAAATAAGGCAATATAAGCACCATAAAAGAAAAATGGTAAAGAGTTATTATCCATTATATGTAAAGAGGTATTCAGAAACCAAACTATTGTAATAATAATCAAAGTAATTTGAGGTAATTTTTTTAAAAAAAAGAAAATAATAGGTACTAAAGTTGTCAAGAGAATTAAATCTCTTAAAAACCATAATGGATAATTTAAGGGATTAATCCATGTTCTAATAAATAATTCCCAAATAGATAAATCAACAATCATTTTTTTGTTAAAAAAATGTACTAAACTAGGAATAGATTGTAACGTTAAATGAATCAAAACCACTATTGAAGTCCAAAATAAATATGGTAACAATAGCGTTCTTATTCTCTTAAATATTTTATATCTATAGATAGACAGTGTAAAATTTTGAAAAAACAAATAAGCCGATATTATAAAAAATATCGGTATTGATACTCTTGAAAAACCTTCAGAAAAAAGATTCTGAATAAAAATATTACTAAAAGCAAATAAACTATCTATATCAAAAAAATAACTTGTACCATCTTTAATATTATAGTTATGAATATATATAACCATAACAATTGATATAAAAGATATAAATTTTATTTTTTTTGAAAGCTCTAAATTAATCATCACAAACCTTTAAAGTAAATAATTCCATATCATAACAAAATAAAATACTATATTAAATAAATTGTTGTATAATTTAAACAAATGTTATAAGGGAAATAGATGAATTATTTATTTATTGGTGCACATTTAGATGATATTGAGTTAGCAGCAGGGGGAACTATTGCAAGATTTAATAAAGCTGGTCATAAAACAAAAATGCTAGTTCTTTCCAAATCAGATTATATTGATATTTATGGAAACCAACGAAGCAAAAAAATTGCATTAAAAGAGGGTTTTGAAGGTGCAAGAATTTTAGACACAACATTAGAGGTTTTAGATTTTCCAACTAAAGACATTCTATTTAACTCTGAAGTTGTTACTGCTATTGAAAATGTTATTTTTGATTTTGAAGCTGATGCAATTTTTACACATAATGTAAATGATACCCATCAAGCACATATAGCAACGGCACAAGCAAGTATTGCTGCGGCTAGATACCTTAATACTATCTATTTTTATGAGCCTATTTACCCATCAGGACGTGCTCAGATACCATTTAATCCACAAGTTTTCATCAATATAAGTGAGTTTATAGATATAAAAGTAAACTCTCTAAAAGCACATAAAAGTCAATATGAAAAATATAAGAATGAGTGGATTGAATCTATTGTTGCACGTTCTAAAATTAGAGGTTTTGAAAGTAATATGAAATATGCAGAATGTTTTGAAGTATGTAGAATGGAGTTAATTTGTTAAAAGTAGCCATCCACCAAGCTGAACATCTACCATGGTTTGGATATTTTCATAAGATATTCAATGCTGATTTATTCATTATTTTAGATCAAGTTCAATTTAAAAAAAACTATTTTGAAAATAGAAATAGAATTTATACACCACAAGGATTGAAGTATATAACCATACCTGTATATATAAAAGGTCATCTTTCAAAAAAATTCTATGAAATTGAGTTGGTTCAAAACTGGAAGAAAAAATATATTAAAACATTAACCTTTAATTACCAGAGAGCACCTTTTTTTAATGAGATAAAACCTATTATTGATATAATAGATAACTATAGTGGTAATAAATTATTTGAAATAAATATACTTATTATTCAAACAATAATAAATTATTTAAATATAGAAACTAAACTTGTTTTAGCTTCTACACTTAAACCAAATGGACAGAAGAGTGAACTTCTTATTGATCTTTTATCTAAAGTTGATGCAAGTTCCTATATTGTTGGAAAAAGTGGTTTTGACTATATGAACCTAGAACTATTTCACAACAATAATATTGCATTAGAGGAGCATAGAGTAAATCATATAAAATATGAACCATTTAACTATAAAATATTTACAGACTATCCCTCTATTCTAGATATTATTGCAAATATTGGTCTAGAGAGAACTGAATATTTAATTAAGAATAGTTAATTTTTCTTAAATAATTTACACGATAAAGTAATAGGTCAAATAAGAATTTTGGTGTTGAAATAAAATTTCTCTTCCATAATCTTTTAGGCTCACATAGAAAACGTAAAAACCATTCTAAATGAAATTCTATCCAAATAGGAGATGGTCTAGGTACCACTCCAACATAGAAATCGAATACAGCTCCAATAGAAGAGGCAACTTTAAAATTTAGTTTCTCTTTATGTTCATATAACCATTTCTCTTGTTTAGGAGCAGTCATTCCTATAAATAATATATTTGGATTAAATCTATTAATTTTATCAATAATAATCTTATTCTCTTTTTCTGAAAACTTCTCTTTAAATGGAGGAGAGTAATATTGAATAGTAATATTAGGGTACTCAGTAGTAATTTTTTGGTAAATTTTTTTCAATGTTGTCTTAGAAGCTCCCATATAAAAAATTCTTCCATGCTCTTCATTCATTTTTTCTAATAAGAATTGATGTAAATTTGCACCTGCAACTTTCTTAATCTTTTTATTATGAAGTGTCTTTGCAGCTAAAACAATACCACTTCCATCAGGAATTAAAATATCAGAGGAGTGGAGTGCTTTATCAAATAAAAAATCTTGTTTTGCAGTTACATATGAGTGTGGATTAATAGTATTAATAATCTGTTTTTTAGATAAGTCTAAAGAGCTTAATTCTCCTGTAAAGACTTCATAATTCATAATATTCATGATAAAATTCCTAATAAGTTTGTTTCAAAGTTTTCTGTATTAAAATTATTTTCATATCTATTTCTAATATAGAGTACTTTTTCTTTATCAAATAGATTTATTAAAGCCTCAGATAAAGCTTTTTGTAATTCTATTTTTTCTTTTATAATATAACCACTTTTTACATCTATAATAAAAGGTATAGAACCTTCATCTGTAGATATAGTTGTTAAACCATAGGACATAGCTTCTAGAATAGCTAAAGGAAATGCCTCATTTCTATAACGTGTTGGAAATATAAATATATGTGAAATACGAAATAATCTATTTTTCTCTTCTCCATTTATAAAACCATGAAAAGTAACATTTTTCTCTAAATCGTACTTTAAAATATAATTAAAAAATTCAGCCTCATCATCTTTATTTTGCCAAGCTCCTGCAAAGTGAAAGTGTATATTTTTATTTACTTTAGCTAACTGAAGAACATCAAAATAACCTTTAGATTTAATCATATTAGAGAGATATAAAACATTAACTTTATCAATTTTCTTATACTTATTATCAATATAAGAGTTAAACTCCTCTTTTTTAATTGAAGAGGCAACTGCATTTGGTAAATAAAAAACCTTATTAAATGTTTTTACTTTATCAAAATCATTTTTTAATAGAGGACTCAAAAGAATTAAATTTACATTTTTTAAAAAAAATCTTGTTAAAAATAAACTCTTCTTAGATGAAGAGACAAACTCATTAATCCCTTTTGTATGATAATGGTAATATATATCTGTCTTTTTAAAAAACTTATAAGCTTTAAATAGAGTCGAAAGTAATACATCTCTATAAAAAGCAACACTCCTAACAGAAGCTGTAAAATAAATTTTATCTGGTCCAAAAAATAGTAATGCCCATAAAACCTTAAAATATAACTCCATAAGTAGATAAATCTTTTTTAAACTTATTTTACCTATATCTGCAATGGTATCAGAAGATTTAATAGTAATATAATAACAGTTATATTTTTCATTAATTATCTTATTATTTGCAATAAAATCACCCACTTTAGAAGCACCATGAGCAGGAGGGGCTCTATGTAGAATTGATAAAACTTTACTTTTCATTTAAAACCCTTTCATAAAGTAATTTCATCTTATTGGCTTTTGCAGACCATGTAAAATGAGTTAATAAATCTTGATAATTTTGTTTACCTATCTCTTCTGATAAATCCTTATCAGAATATAAAAGTTCTATTTTCAAAGAGAGTGCAGTAATAATTTCATCATAAGTATCTGTAGAAGAGACAAGTTGTAAAGAACGATTACTTTTTATAAACTGTTCAGGACCACCATACTCCATAGCAACTATAGGTAAACTATGATTCATCGCTTCTAGTGTCACAAAACCTGCATTTTCAAGAGTAGGAAATAGAAATAAATTTGCTTGTGAAAACTCTTCTTGAACTTTATCAATAGAAATATTTCCTGTAAAATAGACATACTTTTCTAAATTTAAAGAGGAGACCAACTGCTCAAGTTTTTCTCTCTCTTTACCATCTCCAATAATTTTTAATTGTATATCTTCTATTAAAGAATTTCTATTTAAAAAATCTTTAAAAGCTAAAATTGTCAACTGAAAATTTTTAATATAAAGCAAGCGTCCTACAGATAAAATCGTAAAAGTTTTACTATTTTTATCTTCTTGAAAAGAGTTAAATAGAGCATCTTCAGATATAGCAATAGCTGGTTCTGCAATAAAACATTTACTACTCTTTAATTTTAATTTATTTTTTACATTTGCATTAATTCCAATAATACAATCTGCTTTATATTTACACAAATAAAAGAATGGATCAAAGTTACGAAATAATTTTTGTAATAGAATACGAATTGTCTCTATAGTTTTTTCTCTATTTCCCTCTAAAAACTTAAAATCAATAGGATCGTGACTACCAATAGCCCCCCATATAAACTTATTTTTTCCTGTTTTTAAAAGATAAAAAAAGCTTGGTAACCAATCATTTACAAAAGTAATATGATGAATAATATCAAATTTTATATTTTTCTTTTTTATAAAAAATGTAGCCCCAATCAACCATAAGTAATAATATGTTCGAATGCCTCTTCCACCTTTTTTCCAAAAGCTCAACCATTTAGGTAAAGCATAATAGTAAAAATATATATTAGAAGGATAAGTTTCTTTTTCAATACTTTCTTGATTATTGGCTTTAGTTAAAGCATAAATTTTATCAGAAGGCATAGCTTTTGCCATTTCAGTAACCATTTTCCAACCAACTTCAGGTTCACTACCTTTATTCGGTTCACATGCATAAACACCTAAAAAAATATTCATAATTACTCCAATAATCCTAAGATCTTCTCTTCAAATTCAAAAGAGCCTCCCTCTTCTTTAATTTGAGCCATCTCTTTTAATAAAAAAAGTGATAAAAGCGTTTCAAACTCATATATCTCTATTTTTTTAGAGATATATTCTATTAAAGATACACCCTCTTTCATCTTTAGTAATTTTGCAACTTGATAATAATACTTTAATAGGTCAAAATGCTCTAAACCATCTTCTATAAAATATTCAAAATCAAATGGTGTATAGGTATCTTTTTGTTTTATAATATTCCATGGTGCAAAATCTCCATGTTCATAAACCAATTTATACTTTTTAGTTGAATAGAAAACAAGTTTTTCAACTAAAGGAATATAACTATTCAGATTCTGTTCTATTAAGATTTTTTTTAAATTATCAATACGAGGATGTGTAGAGAGAGAATATTCCATTTCTCTTTCAAATCTTAATAAAATACTAGTTAATATATTTTGATCTATTTTAGTAATCTCTCCCTCTACTTCAGGAAGCAACAAAAAAGGCTTTTTCTTATACTCTCTTGATAATAAATAAGAAGATACAAGCTCTTTTTTACTAAGTATATTAATTGCTTTAATCTCATTTTTAATATATTTTACACCCAGATTATTCATAGGATATTTTAAATAACCAATAATTTTAGCACTTTCTGTTTGTAACTGAAGCACCACTTTATTCTTATTGGTGGCAGAATATAGTGAAACCAAAATTTTTTGTTGTAGCTCTTTTTCTAAAAAACTTACAAATTGAGATTTGTCTTTTTTTTGTGCAAAAAATAGTTTAAAAAATTGATTTAAGTAGACAGCTTTAAATTGTATTACTTTTTTAAAAATTTTTGCTTTTAATGAAAAAGGATTATAAAGTTTAAAAGATTGTTGAGCTAAAGAGGCATTATCAACCAATAAAACAACCCTTGGATTCTTTGTAGACGGTAACATTGTATAACTATTTTTTGATAAGAATTCGAATATTTTCATTATATATACCTTTTTGACATCATTGTAGAAATAGTATCTAATGTCTCTTCAACACTTTTATCAATAGAGACACCTGTATCTATCCAAATAGCTTGACTATTATTCTCACAGAACAGTTTTAATTTATTCACTTGATTTTTTACTTCATCTAAAGAGTGTTCAGGTTTACGTTTATAAATAACTTCTGCTTCTGCACCAAAACATATGATTAAATCAGGCTTTGGAATAAAAAAATTCATACTACCAATAACCCATTGAGGTAAAGAAATTCTAGCTCTTTTAGGGTCTATAATATAATCATAATAGTAACGATCAAAAATCCATATTGAAGATTTTTTAATCATCACAGGATAAATTTTAAACCAAAAACCAACAATATAATCAAAAGAGTAGTAAAAAAGACGTAAAAGTGATCCTATTACCCCAGAAGGTTTTGATGCATGAGGATTAGAAATAGGTTCAATTTGCTTTTTTTTACCAAAAAGCTGTGCAATATTAGGAATAAGATTTGGTCTCATATGCTCATAATAGACAGCGTTATGAACAGCTTCATTAAGAGGTTTTAAAATTTCATTAATAATGGTTGTTTTTCCTGCACCATCTGTGCCCATCATTGCAACTGTTACACCTGGTCTTTTTTTAAAACGATAAAGCTTATCTAAATTTAATTTAAAAATTTTTATTTTATTACTAAATCCATTAGTTAAAACCTTTTGTCCTTTTTTAGCAAGTTTCTCTATCTTATCCTCATCATAAGTATCAAGTAGTAGATTATTTAAATTATCTATAAAATTTTGAGGATAAATTGATAATAACTCTTTTTTATAAAAATCATTTTTTATCCAACTCTCTTTAGCCAATAAAAAATATTTTTTCTTACATTTTTTATTATGTAAAATCTCTTTTAAAAAAGCCACTAAATTAGCATCATTATCATTAGCAACAAAAATATCATTATGTACATTTGAACGTTTTAACATAGAATCAACAGAAAACATATTTAAAGTTTTATAAGGAAGAACACCTTCATGAACATCTAATTGAATACCATAAAATTTATTTTTGAAATGAATTAAAATACAAATTCGTGGTGTTAATTTTCCATATTTAATAACTACTTTTCCTTGATACTTAAATAATAATAGATTCAAAGTTTCATAAAAAGAGTTTATACTCTTTGATGCAATAAGAATATCTAAATCACTACCATTTAAAGTTTTAGGTAGAGTTTCATAATTACGCAGTACACAATACTCTATATAGTTTTTATTTAAAGTTGAAAAAAAATCTTTTAAAAAAATATTTTCCATAGTCATACTAGTTATAACTCCTTAATGGCATTAATAATATTTCCATTACAAATATCATAAGTAAAACTTTTAGATTTCTCTAAAGATTTTTCTTGGAACCTAATCCGTTTTTCTCTATTTTTAGACAAAGATAAGATACTATCTCTAAATTGTTCAAAATCGTCAGGATCAATAATATAACCGTTTTTACCCTCTTCTACCACTTCAAATTTTGCACCATCATATATAGTATCAATCACAGCACAACCATAATGTAAGGCTTCAAATCCAACTAAAGCTCTATAATCTGATAATGTAGGTAAAATAAAACAATCTGCATTATTATAAAATTTACTAATTTCAGTAAAAGGTACCAAACCATGACAAGTAACAAAATCTAATTTTTCAGCTTGAATATAATCTTGAATATAATCGTAAAGCTTTCCTCCTCCAACCAAATCAAAATGTATATACTTTCGCTCTTCCTCTGAAAATGATTTTAAAACTTCTAATAAAAGTTTTATTCCTTTTGCCTCCACTAACTGTCCAACATAAAGAAAATTAACTATCTCTTTTTCACTATCTTTAGGAATATAGTCACCATCAGGAAAAGAAGCTAAATAAGGTTGTGCAATAATCTTTTTAGAATCTGTATTTAGATAATTAACTAAATATTGTTTTCCTATCTCATTATTGGTCAAAATTTTATCAACTTTTTTAACAATATATCGTCTATAAATTTTACGAAAACTATTTTTTACTGGAAGAGATTGTCCAATATAGGGGTCACTCTCAACAAGAAGAAGAATTTTTGTTTTACGGTATAAAAATCTAAAAAATAGAGTATAAAAATTAACCAAATTAAATTCATTAATAACAATAACTTCTGGTTTATACGCAATAATATCTTTTAAAAAAAATGGCAAAGGTAAAAAATACAATTTTTGATTAATCTTATCAACATTTGTATAATATTTTATACCTTTTAATTTCTCTTCAGTTGTTACTTTTTTATCTTTTGTAGAGAGAGGACCCCAAGCTGTAAAAACACGTAAATAGTTAAACTCTTTTTGTAAACTACTTAATATATTATCCCAATATATTAAAGAGCTATATCCTAGTCGATAAGATAATAGTAAAATTTTTTTATTCATAATTTCTCCATTGTTTTTTAGATAAAGTAAAATATGTAATAGAATTAAAACTATACATTTTCCATTACTTCCTCATAAAGTTTTTTATGTTTAATGACATACTCCTCTATTGAAAACTTCTCTTTTACAATTTCTTGTGCTTGCAGACCAATTTTTTTTGATAAATCTTTATCATCAATGAGTTTTAAAACAGTTTTAGCCCACTGCTCTATATCGAAAGGATCAACTAGAAATCCTGAAACATTCTCTTCTATAATTTCAGGCAATGCTCCTGCATTAGAGACTATAATTGGTTTAGCTTCTATCATGGCCTCAAGTATAACGATACCAAATCCTTCTTTATATGAGGGATGAACAAAAATATCAGCTTGTTTTAATAAGCCAAGAACGTTACTCTGATTACCTAAAAGATGAATATTGTTTTCTATACCATACTCTTTTATCTGCATCTCTAAATTCTCTCGTTCATCTCCATCACCAGCTACATACAAATGTATATCTGTACGATTATATTTATAAATTAATAACTTCATCATTTCCACTAAAGTCTTAATATTCTTCCAATCGGACAAACCTGCAACATCTAATAGAGAAAAGGTTTTTAAATTAGGTACAGTACTCTTATTTGATATCAATTTATCAGTGCCATTAAAGATTATTTTTGTTTTTTTGTTTTTTAAAATAGGAAAATTTTTCTCTTTTTCTCTTTTAACATAATCTGAAATATAGATAAATCTATCTACGTGTGAATAAAATTTAGGTAAAATATATTTTCTAACACCTGTAGGTGTAAGTGGAGTTTCAAAACTAACAACTAATTTAATATGAGGTCTTTTACGTTTTACCAAAACTCCTAAAATTTCTCCAAAAGAAAATTGTGTTTGAATAATGTCTATTTTATCTCTGTCAATTATCTCTACAATCTTCTGAATATGCTTCCAAATCTTTCTTCTATAAAGACCTTCATAAATATTAGCATTAGTCTCTTCAAATAGATATTTAAACTCTTCGTATGCAGGAGTATATAAATATAAAGAGCTTCTCTCTTGAAATGATTTTAATAAATCTAAAGTTTTTTTAGGTGTTCCACCATAAAGATTATATGATGTTAAAATATATAATATATTCATTTTAATTTACTCCTCTTATTGATTGTACTGACTTTCTTAACCATGAAATTTTTCGCAAAGGTTCTGTTGCAATAATATATATACTGTCTAAATTTCCTACACTAAAAATTTTTCCATTATACTTTTTACGTATACGAATTAACTCATGTGAAAACTTATGCCCACCTTCTGCTGTTTTTGCATTAGGTTGCCGTCTAAATTGTGCTAAAGTTTTTGAAATATATGGAATATTTTTAATACTTGCTATACGGATAAACAGATCATGATCCATTGCATAATGTAACGACTCATCAAGATAACCTATCTTATTAAAAACATCTTTTTTAAAGAATGTTGAATTTTGAGTGATTCCTTTTGCATAATTTAATAAATAGTCATAGCTATAGGGACAAGAGTTAATAACTTTAACAATATTATTATCTTCGTCAATAATCATTTGATCACCGACAACAGCTATTTCATTAGAATTTTCTTGAAAAAATTTAGCAACTTCATAAAGTGCATTTTCATGTAGAGCATCATCTGAATTAATCCATCCAATAATCTCTCCTGAAGCTTTCTTAAAGCCTTTATTTAATCCATCACTCTGTCCATTATCTGGTTCTGATATCCAATTCAAATGTTTATCATATTTTTTTAAAATATCCAATGTGCCATCAGTAGAACCAGCATCTATAATAATATGTTCGACATTTGGATAATTTTGAGCAATCACAGATTTTATATTGCTCTCTATAAAATCTACTTGATTGTATGAAACAGTGATGATTGATATTTTGGGATACATTTTCTTCCTTCTAGAATAAATTATGATTCTTGTACTCTACGTAACATTTTTTGGTCTTTAAAGACAACAATAGCCAACACAAATAAAATAAATACCTCTCTGGTATAATATGTAAAATATTTCGTTTGAACTCCATTAATAATTTCGGGTAATATCAAAGCGATTGAAACAATTGCAAAAAGCTTATATTTAGGATTACCAAAGAAAAATAACTTAAAATAATAAGCTAAAAGTAACCCTATAGGTAGAAGACGAAGCACTATTCCTGCAAAGCCTTCTGTAAAAATGACAGGTGCAATTAAAGTATCACCCCCAACTACAAAATCATACTCTCCTTTTTCTGCTTCTCTAATATAACCATTTCCTAAAAAGAGATTATTATTCTCTTCAGTTCGTGTATAAGCCTCTTCAATAAGATTTAATCTAAAAGCAAATGTTCCCTCTTCAAGATAAGTAGATTGAGAAACTTCTTCTTTTCTATCAAAACGAAATTTATTAGATATACGATCTAAATGACTAGGGAAAATTGTCAAAATTAATCCTAAAAAAACAAGTATAAGCATAAATAATTTAACAAATTTAAAAAAATCAACCTTAATTTTTGACATATTAATTAAAATCACTGTACCGATAATAACTAAAGCATAAACTATCATTTGAGAACGAACAATACTAATAATTGTAACAATTAATGGGCTAAACCATAACCAATGCTTATTAAAACCCTTGATTGTAACTGTTGCAATAAAAGCAAATGCAAAAACAATTCCATTATAATGAGGAATAGCAAACATATTTTGAAGAATCAACTCACCATTAAAGGTATAACCTGTTGCATTATTGGCAAAAATATTAATACCTGAAATATTAGAAAATATATATAAAAACCCTTGTATAAAAGAAGCCCAAACTAACCAATACATAAAACGATATATACGGTAATTATCCATTGAAATGATATAAAGTACAAAACCTAAAGTTGCTAACGGAGAAGAGAAATTTGACCTAAAAATAGCCATTGTCTCATAAATAGGAATATTTTGTATAAAAAGAGAATTAACAAAAACCTCAAAGATTAAAAAGAATGCTAAAAACAGAAGTGCTTTTCCTCCAGGGATATCCATTAACTCTGCAATATATTTAAAATAAATTACTAAGTATAAAATAGATACTAATAAAAAAAGAAAACGTAAATCAACAAACAAGCTTGTAGGTAATAGTGCAAAAAAACTACTCGGTAGAGCTACTACAACTAAAAAGAAAAGGAAATCTTGAAAAAATTTATAACTAAACTTTGTTTTAGAAATACCTGGTAATTCCAATAATTTTTCACTTCTCATCTATTCCAGAGTCCTTCTGCACTATTTGTTATAATTTTTTTATATTGAATAGTTAAAACAATACTTACTATAACTATACTTATTATACTGGCAAGAAGTACTCCACTTGAACCCATATTAAGAATCTTTCCAAAATAAAAAGATAAAGGTAAATTCAATATTGCAACAAAGATATAGGTAATTGTTTGTATACGAATTTTTCCAATACCGTTGGAAAAAAATGAAAAGATATTTAACCATCCCATACATAGGACATAGAGAGCCATCAAAAGAACCAATTGAGAAGAAGCAACAAAATCAGGAGATATCCATTGTGTAAAAACCCAAGAACTAGCAAAAATTAGTAAAATAGCAATAAACACAGTTCCTAATAAAATTTTTAATAGAATTTGAATATTTTTTTTAATCCAAGAGATTTCATTTCTACTATAAGCATCTGTAATAGCAGACCAATATGGTGCCATAATTACTGTAAAAAAGAGTGTGATAACTGAAAAGTATCTATAAACTACATTATATTCAGTTACCTCTTTAGGTCCAAAAAGATAAGAGATAATAAGATTATCTGAAGAGTAAACAAAAAGTAAAGATAGTTGAATCATAAAAAAACCAACTCCTAAACCTGCTACAGACTTTATATATTTTATTTTTACAAATTTAAATGAGGGACGAAGAGACTTGAACTGTTTCAAAAATAGGTAAAGAGTCACAAATAATTCAATAATTATAGGTACTCCTGCTACAAGCAAAGCATAAACAAGTAGTTCATTTTCAAAACTTTTATAATAATTAAGAAAAACTAAACTTAATAGAGTTATAAGACCACCAAATGTACCCATTGCTTGTGCAACAGATGGCCATTGATGTGCTTGAAGTATTGCATTTATAGGCTTTAATAAAAATTGTAAAATAAAAAATATAAATATTATTTTTATAATAATCTTCAATATAGAACTATCGTAATCAAGTGGTAAATTTAATAAAGATTGCCAATTAATCAAAGAGAGTAAAGGAAGTACAGTTAAAAGTAAAAAAATACCAATTAGTAAAATAAATAAATAACTACTACTAACAAGATAACGTCCTTGAGTAATATCTTTTTTAGCCAATGCCTCTGTTAATTTATTACGCAACCCATGTGCAAAACCAAAATCAAACATTCCCGTCCAAGCTATTATACTTGATACTGTAATCCATATACCATAATTTGTTTTACCAAGATACTTAATTGATATTGAAACTAACATAAACATAGAGAGTAAGCCTATAGTTTTTAAAAGTAATGAATAAAATATATTTTTTTTAATTAAACGTGTTCGCTCATTATCTGCTGATAAAATCATCCTATTCTTTCTCCATTATATTAATTACACTTCTTAATAAACTCTATTGGATTTCCTGCCCATATTTCATTTGAAGGGATTGATTTAGAAACTACACTACTAGCACCAATGACTGCCCCATTACCTATAGTTACACCCTTTAATATTGTTACATTTGCACCTATAAATACATTATCTTCAATATTAATAGCTGAACAAAGAATATTATTATCAGATTCACATATTCTTTGTTTATAATCAATAGAATGAAAATCGGTATCCCAAATATTTGTTCCTCCTCCAATCAATACATTATTTCCAATATTAATACTTTTTTGAACAAAAATATTAACATTTGACATACCAACATTATTCATTATATTTAGACTAGCATTATGTAAAACCCTAATATCAGTCCGTAAATGGTATCCAATTGGATTTATCCTCTTATTTGAGTTTATTATCACATTGTCACCAATAGTAAATCTTCCTTTATTTTTAATAGAAATAGTTCCAGTAATTAAAATATTTTTTTTATAAATCACCTTTTCTTTCCATAATAGAATTGAATTTTTCAATCTATATAAAAGCATACTTTTTAAATTAATTAATAGTGTTCGTACAAACAACATCTATCTTTCCTTTAAAAACCAATTATACATTTCTCTTATTCCCTCTTCTAGTTCAATTGTATGTTTCCAACCTAAGTCATGTAATTTAGAGGTGTCTGTTAGTTTAACCATTGTCCCATCAGGTCGAGTATCATTAAAATATAACTCTCCATCATAATCAACAATTTTTTTAATAATTTCTGCTAACTCTTTAATACTGATATCAATACCTGTTCCAATATTAATATGTGTATTTCTAACTTCTATATCTTTTGAATTATAGGTATCTATAAAATCCCTATTCTCCAAGATAAAGACACAGGCATCTGCCATATCTTCCGAGTAAAGAAACTCTCTTCTTGGTTTTCCACTTCCCCAAATTTCAACTTTAGGGGTATTATCTATTTTGGCTTCATGCATTTTTCTAAGCAATGCAGGTAATACATGTGATGTCTCTAAATCAAAGTTGTCATTAGGTCCATAAAGGTTAGTTGGCATAACAGATATAAAGTTTGTGTTATATTGTAAATTATAAGATTCACACATTTTAATACCTGCTATTTTAGCAATAGCATAAGGTTCATTTGTATATTCTAGTTCTGAAGTTAGTAAATACTCCTCCTTCATAGGTTGAGGAGAATTTTTAGGATAGATACAAGTACTACCTAAAAAAAGTAGTTTTGTAACACCATGAATATAAGATTGATGAATCACATTATTTTGAATTTGAAGATTCTCATAAATAAAATCTGCACGATAAGTATTATTTGCAATAATTCCACCAACCTTTGCTGCAGCTAAAATAACATATTCAGGTTTTTCAACTTTAAAAAAATTATTTACATCTTCTTGATTTATAAGATTCAACTCTTTATGTGTTTTATAAATAAGATTTGTATAACCTTTTGATTTTAAATTCTTTAAAATAGCAGAACCTACCAATCCTCGATGTCCAGCTATATATATTTTACTATCTTTATTCATTATATTTTCTACTCAAAATAGTTCATAATGGTGTAACCACCATCTTTAAGGTATTGCTCTTTGGTCATTAACTTTAAGTCACTTTCCATCATATCATTAACCAATGTTTCTAACTTATATTCTCTTTTCCAACCAAGTTTCTCTTCGGCTTTACTTGGATCTCCTAACAGTAAATCAACCTCTGTTGGTCTAAAATATTGAGGGTCAATTTCAACAACAACTGTTCCTATCTCAACTTGATATTCAGGATTAGAACAAGAGAGAACTACTGCATGTTCATCAACCCCTTCTCCTATGAATTCTAACTCTATACCTGCATATTTAAATGACATACGAACAAAATCTCTTACTGTTGTAGTCTCTCCTGTTGCAATAACCCAATCCTCTGGCTTGTCAGCTTGCAAAATTAACCACATCATCTGAACATAATCTTTTGCATGTCCCCAATCTCTTTTTGCATCAAGATTTCCTAGATAAAGTTTATCTTGTAATCCCAGTGCAATTTTTGAAGCAGCTCTAGTAATCTTTCTTGTTACAAATGTCTCTCCTCTTACAGGACTTTCATGATTAAACAGTATTCCATTACAAGCAAACATCCCATAAGCTTCTCTGTAGTTTACAGTTATCCAATAAGCATACATTTTTGCTACAGCATAGGGACTTCTAGGATAAAAAGGTGTTGTCTCTTTTTGAGGAGTCTCTTGTACTTTCCCGAAAAGTTCAGATGTACTGGCTTGATAAACTCTAGTTTTTTTACTCAAACCTAATAGTTTAACAGCCTCTAAAATTCGTAATGTTCCTGTTCCATCTGCGTTAGCAACATACTCTGGTGTCTCAAAAGAGACAGCTACATGGCTCATAGCAGCTAAGTTATAAATCTCATCAGGTTGAACCTCTTGAATAATTTTAGTAAGATTCATAGAGTCAGTCATATCTCCATAATGAAGAATTAAATCTCTATCTTCAACATGTGGATGCTGATAAAGATGATCTATTCTATCTGTATTAAAGAGAGAACTTCTTCTTTTTATACCATGAACAGTGTATCCCTTTTTAAGTAAAAACTCTGCTAAATAACTTCCATCTTGACCTGTAATTCCTGTAATTAGTGCTACTTTTTTATCTTTCATTTTTATTAATTCTCTCTTTCAAAATCATCTTCTATTCTTACAATATCATCTTCACCCGTATACTCACCAACCTGTGCTTCTATAAGAATTACTGGTATCTTTCCCTCATTTTCTAAACGGTGAATCTCACCCATTTTAATATAAGTTGATTCATTAGGACGTATTAATTTTTTCTCTTTTCCTACAGTTACAGTTGCAGTACCACTAACCACAATCCAATGTTCATTTCTATGAAAATGTTTTTGAAGAGATAGTCGTTTACCTGCATCAACAATAATTCTTTTTAATTTATATTTATCTGTCGCAAGCAGAACCTCATACGTTCCCCAAGGACGATGAACTAAAGTATGTAGTTTTATTAGTTCAGAATTATCTTTTTTTAATTTGGCTACAACCTCTTTAACTTTTTGAGAAGAACTTTTTTTAGAAATCAAAAGTGCATCAGGTGTGTCAATAATAACCAAATCATTAATATCAATAGTTGCGACTTGCTTTTTAGAAATAATAAGATTATTAAAAGAGTCAATCTCTATTGGTTTTAAATGATTTGGAGTTATAAAATCAACTTCATGAGATAAAGATTGGAAATTTCCTAAATCACTCCAGATAATATCTGAAGGAATTACTTTTACACAATTTGATTTTTCCATAACTGCATAGTCTATACTCTCTTCAGGAATAGATAACATATCATCCATTTTAATTTTAAACTGTCTATCTGAAATATTAACCTTATTATTAAAAGCTATTTCAGAAAATTTATAAATATCAGGAGCATATTTTTTTAACTCTTCTAAGAAAACACCTACTTTAAACATAAACATTCCACTATTCCAGTAGTAGTTCCCTTTCTCGATATATTTTTCAGCTGTTTCTAAATTTGGTTTCTCTTTAAAACTTAAAACATTAAAACCATCTGCTTCAATATATCCAAAACCAATTTCAGGATAAGTTGGAGTAATTCCAAATGTAACTAAAGAGTTATCTTCTACCTCTATTAATGCGGTATCTAATACTTTTTTATAAGCTATTTCATCTTTTATTAAATGATCAGAAGGAGTTATCAATACTATTTCTTCTTTATCCAATGCCATACAAGCCAAAGCAATAGCAGGTGCAGTATTACGTCCTACAGGCTCTAACAAATAAGAGGTTGCACTACTTATTGAGCTTTCAGATTCTTGCTCTAATGCTAAAAAATATTGCTCTGTATTTGAGATAATAAAAGAGGAATCACATAACTTTTGATTTCTTTCTAAAGTTAACTGAAATAAAGATTTATTATCAAAAAGTTTTATAAATTGTTTTGGAAAAAATTGTCGACTTAAAGGCCATAATCTAGAACCATTGCCTCCGCATAAAATTATATTTATCACATTCTTCTCTCTATTTTTTTTTATTAAAGAATATGATATTATATTTTAAATATTAGTTTCATTAAATATTATAAAATATTATAAAATAACGGAAAAAAATATAAATTTATATAAATATTAAAGAATTTTATTTAATACGACCATCAACAATAGGAACAAAGAGGCAAGGTTCAATAGATTCTGTTGTGATTTTTCCATTTTTTTTCTGATAGCGAGTAATAATTTGGAGATCTTTTTTTTGAATTGGAGCTAAAAGAATTCCACCTTCTGCTAACTGTTCAAAAAGAACAGGAGGAATTTGAGTTGCCGTTGCAGAAAAAATAATACGTTCATAAGGAGCATACTTCTTCCAACCACGTTGACCATCATCAAAACGAGTAAAAATATTATTTATTCGTTCCGAACGAAAACGCTCTTTTGCCTCTTTAAGAAGAGAATCTATACGTTCTATAGTAAAAACTCTACGACAAAGTTTAGAAAGAATAGCTGCTTGATAACCACTTCCACAACCAATCTCTAAAATGGAATCAACTCCTTTAAGATGAAGATGATGTGTCATTTTTGCAACCGTTAAAGGCGAAGAGATCCACTGATTTTGTTGCATAGGAAGTGCATCTAATTTAAATGCCATACGCCCAAATCCTTTAGGAACAAAAAGTTCTCTATCAACTTCACGAAATGCCTGTTTTATATCTGAAGAGAGCATAAAAATTGCGTCTATCTCTTCTACCATCTCTATCTGTCTTCTATCTTTTGTCAAAACTCTACCACTCTAACCCTATTAATTAAAATAGATTTTATCCAAAATGCAATTAAGAAAAGTTAACAAGATAGATGAAAAGATAATTAGATATAATATTCACAAATTAGAATAAGGGAAAATAATGGCTGGATTAATTGACATGATTGTAAATAATAATGATATTACAAAGACAATCGCTAAGCAAGTAGGTATTAATGTAGATGATGCAGGCTCTATTATTGGTCAACTAGCACCTATTTTAATGGGTGGAGCAAAGAGCAATTTAGAGAGTGAAAAAGATTCTAGTGGACTTATAAAACATATTGAATCTAGTAACTATGCAGAGATGTTTGACAAACCTGAAACAGCTGTTAAAAAGGGTGACTTTACCAATATGGGAAATGATATTTTAGCTGAATTAACAGGTTCAAAAGAGAACTCTAGAGAAGTTGCAAAACATGTCGAACAAGAGACAGGTTTTAGTGCTTCTATTATCAAAAGTATCTTACCTATGTTAGCACCCATGATTATTGGTGCATTAACTAAGAGATCTGCTCCTATACAATCTAATAATCAATTAAATCCTAATTCATCAGGTGGAGGTATTGAAGATATGTTAAGAAATCTTATTGACCAAGATCATGATGGTTCTATCATAGATGATGTGATGGGAATGGCAACAAAATTTATTTTTAAATAAAAAACTATAATCTCATAGAAAAGGGCATAAGCTCTTCTATGGCATAATAACTTTTTATACTCTCTTATATTAGGATAACATTTGCAATCACTTTACTCTTCTCTGTTTATAATTTTTATATTTACAGGGTGTGTCCATCAAAATAGCCCTACAGAATGTAGTAGTAACACCATACTCTCTATGGAAAAAGAAGAGAAACTTCAAAAGGCAAATATACTAAATAATCAAGGTACAGATGCCTATATAGATGGAAAATTTACATTAGCATTAAAATATTTTCATCAATCATTACTAATAAAAGAACAAGTCTTGGGAACAGAAGATTTAAATACCGCAATAGGATATAACAACCTAGGACTTATCTATAAGAAACAAGGGAAACTACAGAAAGCACTTATTTATATAAAGAAAGCTTTAAAAATTAGAGAGAAATTTTTAGGTCAAAATAGCAGTCAAACCGCAGAAAGTTATAATAACTTGGGAACACTCTATGCATCAATGGGAAAGACATCTAAAGCCATTAATCTAACAGAAAAGACTGTTCAGATAAAAAAGAATATTATAAAAAGAGAACAGATAGATATGGCTATTAGTTATAGTAATTTGGCTGTACTTCATGACCGATTAGGAGAGACAGAAAAAGCTATAAGTTACTATAAAAAAGCTCTTGAGATTAATCGAAGAATATTTGGAGAGGAACATGATATTACTCAACGAAATTATCAAGATATTACACAACTATATTTTGCACTAAACGACTATGTTAATGCAAAAAATTATGCACAATATATGATAAAGAAAGATGATCAACTAGAGCTTGAAGATATTAATGTTGATGGTAAAAACCGATAAGCTTAATTAGGTATGTTTAATATTAGGAGAAAAAGCTTTGGTACTAATATTAATGATTTCGCCTATCTTAAGATAATCCAACTCATTCTTAGCAACTACCACCTCTACTAACTGCTGACCAATTGCAATAATAGCTACATAAATAACATCCATTTTAACAATCTCTAAAAGCTCCCCTTCAAATGAAAACTTTTGAGAGCCAGAAGTCTTTAAAAGTACATCTTTTGTAACTCCATCATTAATTATTACTCCATTTTCTAATACTAAAACCCTAGATGCCAAACGATATATCTCAGCAGGGTCATGACTAACCATAATAGTGGTTGTACCAAACTCTTTGTGTAGCGTTAAAATCTCATTTTGTAGTTTGGTACGCATAACAGGGTCAAGAGCAGAAAGAGGCTCATCAAGAAGTAGTAACTTAGGTCGTTTCATAAAAGCACGACACAAAGAGACACGCTGTTTCTGCCCACCACTCAATGTAGAAGGCAATCTATCTTTAAGTTCCCACAGCTCTGTAATCTCAAGTAGATGTTGTGCCAAAGCTCTATCTTTTTGAACAAATAGCAGATTCTGCTCTACTGTCATATTGGGGAAAAGAGCATAATCTTGAAAAACAAACCCTATCTCTCGTTTCTGAATAGGCAAAAGATACTTTTCATCTTGCCAAACCCTGTTGTCTATTTTAATTATTCCTTCTGCACTCTCTAACCCTGCCAAAATTCGTAAAAGCGTTGTTTTCCCACTTCCACTTTTTCCTGAAATGGCTACAAAATCACCCTTTTGTATGGTTAAATCTATGGTTAAATTCATTTCTCCATTAGAGCCATGAAGTCTTTTATTTATATCTATTGTTATCATCTCTAAAGCCTCGTAGGGTGCGTTTGCAACGCACCAAAATTTTAATATTTTAATTAACGGTGCGTTGCAAACGCACCCTACATGTTAAACCCACCTATTTTCTTTTGGGTATGGTTAAAAATATAAACACTCAAAAGCACCACAAAACTAATCAAAACCATAATCCCACTATAGATATGGGCTGTATCATAATCCATAATCTCTACCATCTCATAGATGGCAATAGATGCAACCTTGGTCTCATCAGGAATAGACCCACCAATCATCAAAACAACCCCAAATTCACCCACCGTATGGGCAAAAGTAATAATCAGAGCCGTAAGCAATGCGGGTTTAATATTGGGCAGAGCGACCCTAAAAAGTGTGGTCAGTTGACTTTTACCAGAGATATATGATGCCTCTAGCATGTTTTTATTTAATGACTCAAACCCACCCTGCAACGGCTGAACCATAAATGGCAAAGAGTAGAAACAACTGGCAATAACCAATCCTGTAAAGGTAAAAGCCAAATCAATATTGGCAAAAACAATTAAAATATAAAACCCCAAAACCGAAGGAGGCAGAACAATAGGCAGAGCTGTAATCGCTTCTATCCAAGGTTTAAATTTTGAGTTACTCTGTGAAAGAGTCCAAGCCAAAGGCAAAGAGAGAACAAACAGAATCAAGGTGGTCAATCCAGCCAACTTAAACGACAAAAGAAAGGGGGTAAAATCTAAATTTTCAAACATAATAAAGCCTCATAGGGTGCTGTTTTCAACTTTATTATTCTACTTAAAGTTGACTTTAGCAAGGCTATAATTTTTTGGAGTTAAAAATAGGGTGAAATTCATTACACCCTATACATCTCTACACTCTATAACTTTTTCTCTATATTTAATTTCAATCTCTTCAAAATGTCTTTTGGCATAAGCTATTTTCCATTTTTCAGAGCCTCTAAGCTCCTTCTCTTTTTCACTTCCTTTGGTCTCTACTACAAAAGCCCCCTCACTCTGATTATGTTTAATAAGAGCAAAATCAGGATTATAATTTCCAAATGGGGTTTTTATTTTAAATTTTCTTGGTAACTTGGTAAAAAACTTGAAATTAATATCAGCACAGCCTATAAACTCTTTTTCAATAGTTGATTCCCACTCTTCGGATTCATAGAGTCCATTTTTACAAGCTTCTAGTTGATACCCCTCTTGCTCTGTAGGAAAGAGATTTTCAAAAGTGTAGAAATCTTCTGTTTTATGATAAGTAATACCATCAAGCTCTGTCAAAATCTCATGTTTACTATCTTCAAAAGCTTCTATTGCAAGTTTAAGATAAGCATCAGCATTACGGATAAATGGTTTTAAATCAACCCCATTAAAAATCTCTATAATTACTTTTCGTGTTAATCCTGTCTCTTTCTCTACAACCTCTATAATATTAGGTAGCGTCTGTTCAAAATTTAACTTATAGCTTCTCTCCTCTTCCACATAACCGACCATATCATTCTCTATTGTGCCTAACTGCCTAACAATTTTCTGTTCTCGTGTCTCAATATTTTTAAGTTTACCAATAACTCTCTCTTTGTATCGCTCTTCATTAAGTTCAAGTCTAAAGAGGGTTTTCTGTTTAAGCTGTTCCCATAAAGCTTTAAACTCATCACTCAACTCCATTTCACTATATTTTCTTTTGGCTTTTACTTTTTTCTTAATATTATTTGGAACAGCCCCCTCTTTTACACCGTGTATCTCATACTCTAATTGCAGACTTCGAGCAAACTCATCAAAGCTCTCGTTGGCAATAACAGTCAAACGGTTAATCTTTTTATCTTCAACCCTATTTCCAAATTTATCAACAGCTAATCTAACCCCACGCCCTAAAATTTGGCGTTTTTTCATCTCTGATTTTGTATCATTGAGTGTGGTAATAAAAAATACATTAGGATTATCCCACCCCTCTTTTAATGCACTATGCGAAAAGATAAAACTTGTCTTCTCTTCAAAGCTCAAAAGCTCCTCTTTACTTCGCATTATTAAATCAAAAGTCTTTTTGGCAAGTTTTCTATCACTCTCATTATTTTTGAGTCCATCGACATAGCCACTCTTTCGTTTGGCAAAATAATATTTATAAACCTCATCAGCCTCTATCTCTCTAAAGCTCTCATAGTTGACCTTAATTCGGTTAAACTCTTCACAAAAGTGCTTCTCCATCCAGCCATTTTCACTCTTTAGAAAATTGGCAACCCTATCAATAAAAAAAAGACTCAACACCTTGATATTTTGAGGCTTTAACTCCTCAAACTTCTGCATATGTAGCTCTATCGCTTCGCTTATCTGTTGTGCTTGAATTTGTCGTTTAACTTGACCGTTAATCTCATTCACTCCTAATCTAATACTATTTTCAAACTCTATATACATATCTTTATAAGAGATATTATCTACAATAAATCCTGCATAGATAGGATTCTTACTCTTATCTTTTAGGCTATCACTCCCTTTGATTTTGAGCTTCTTAGTAACAAAATCATCTTTGGCTTTAACAATAAGTTCAAGCGTGGCTACAGGTCGTTTGGATTTCTTATCTATCTCAATTTTAAGTAGATGAATATAGACATCATTAACCGTCTGATTTTCGCTTAATGCTAAAACATCTATCTGTTTTACAAGTCCATTTTCCAATGCTTCTCTTGGTGTCAAACGATAAAGTAAATTATAATAGTTTCGATGGGTCGCCGAAAAACGCAGAGTAAAGAGAGGGTTAAGCTCACTGATAGAAGTTTTACTTAGCTCACTCTCCATATTTTGAGGTTCATCAAGTATCAATATAGGATTGGTCTGTTTCAAGCTCTCTTTGGGTGTTCCTACAAACCCCTCTCGTGGCATATTCAAAACAGTATTGGCACTTTTAAAACTATCAATAGTCATAACCATTATCTCTAAGCCATCGTCACGAATAAAATGTTTTAACGCCCCAAGCCGTGAAGAGTCATACTCAAAGTAGTCATAAGGAAAACTATACTTATCTTTAAAATGATGATGCAGACTATCAAGTGAACTCAAAACTCCTTCTCTAATGGCAATAGAGGGAACTAAGATAATAAATTTATTCCAACCATAGTGTTGATAAAGTTCTAAAATAGTTTTAATATAAACATAGGTTTTTCCTGTTCCTGTCTCCATCTCAATCGAAAAATCAAAACTCTCTAAATGGCTTGACTCTATGCCATTTTGTTTTTGAATACTATTTAGATTCTCTAAAAGACTCTCTTTATCTAGTGTTAATAAGTTAGAA